>Ga0214473_10000585_pt1 | contig 50849 bp, 46 predicted proteins | sample RVTome_7_FD_203509 | JGI IMG/M metagenome (GOLD analysis project Ga0214473, IMG submission 203509) | Soil microbial communities from uranium-contaminated site in the Upper Colorado River Basin, Wyoming, United States - RVT98D197 | ecosystem: Environmental > Terrestrial > Soil > Contaminated >...
GCGTCCGCCAAAAGCGATCGCGCCTGCGGATGCTCCAACAATGACATCCCCGTCTGTTCGATGGTAGCCATACCTATTCCATCGGCATTCCACCCTCCCCAACCGCAGAAAATCGGTTACAGTAGAAGTAGTGCGCAGTTCAGATTGCATAAGGATTTATGTCGCTCGCGAAGGGCGTGCAGACCGCAAAGGTTCGAATACGTTTTCCTCATGACCTTCTTTGCGTGCTCCGCGTGCTTGGTGAGAGGTAATCTTGGTTGCGGCCGAGCTTTGTCAATCTCTCTAAGTCTACATCTGGCAGGCGTTTATCGTCGTCTATCGTAGCCAACAAAAGTCTCTGCATCGTCGTGATTTTACTTGACGAAAACCTGTGTGGTCTGTATGATAATGACACAACTGAATAGCGGATCGTAAACAGCAGGTCATCGATCCGGAGGGACTGGCGATGACCAGTGAAGCACGTGTCCTCCCGCATCGGCGGGACGCCGGGATATCCAAGGGCCCCTGTGCGGACGAGTATGCAAAACAAACCCAATCTCCGGTGGGAGCGACCCGGGGACTCGTGCCGACCGTGCGAAACAAAGCCAATTTGCGGGCCCTGGGGCCCTGGGATTGCGGATTGGAGGGAGGGAGAGTGCCTTGGCGCGCCTCCAATGACAAGCGTGTGCACCCGTGCGAAACAAAGCCAATTGGTGGGGGAGATTGGGTGGGAACGGATGGCCGGTTATGCCAAACAAAGCCAGATTGCCGGTGGCATACTGTGCGAAACAAACCCAATTTCAAAAGAATAGGCAGTAGGAAGCAGCCAGCAGGCAACAGGGAACCACAGGATCGTTGTGCAAAACAAACCCAATTTGCGGGGGAGCTTGGCCGGGAGTGGATGAACGAGTTTGCCAAACAAAGCCAATCGGCGGGGGCTATTGCGCTAAACAAAGCCAATTTTGCCTTGCCGGGCAGATGGTGGGCACAACCACCCTACAGGAGGGGGCGAGACGACCGTTGTGCCAAACAAAGCGTGCGCCAAGGAAAGCTGGTGCAATCCGGCAGGATAGAGTCCTGCCCGGCCCAAGGTAGCCGCCCGGCCGGAATGGAAGTGGCTGAATCGGCGCAGTCAGCGGAAGAGCTTCCCCTGGAAGCAGTTGAATGCCTATCTGGCCCATTACCCGCTGCCGCGTCCGCGTATCGTGTACTCTCTGTATCGACCGTTGCCGTCCCGGGAGACTGGCTGAAGAGCCGTGTGCGGGCAATCCGCACGCACGGTTCTGTGAGGGGCGTTGAAGCCTGCTGCAGGGTAAGATCGTGTGGCACTCTTGAGACCGAAAGGCAAGAGCAATGGAGAACACAAACGTTACCTACCCGGTACGGCCAGAGCACGTCTACTCGACCAATCTGCAGGGGCCAGGATGAGCGCGAGCGTCTTTGCAGAAGGGGCGGGGGCGGGGATAAAATGTTCTTGGCTTTTGGGGGGGAGTTGTGTAAAATGGGGGAAACGTAGAACTTGGCGTGGTACGCGGTAGAGACGCAGGATCTTGCGTCTATGCCCTGGAGACGTGGAATTTGGCGTCTCTACGTAGGCGAGGGGACGATCGATGAGAAAACGGCTGTATTATGGGACAATCCTGACGGCGGTTCTGGTGGGGCTGAGCATGGCGGCCCCGAAGCCGGCGATTCTTCAGCGGCCCGGGCAGTGGACGGTGGAGGTCAAGTTCGAGCATCCGCAGCAGATCGTGGCGCCGTGGGGCGGCAATCCGCAAAGCCGCTTCTGGTACATGATCGTGACGGTGACCAACCGTACGGGCCGGGACGTCGAGTTTTACCCGAAATGCGACCTGATGACGGACACATTCCAGGTCCTTCCCGCCGGGCAGGGCGTCCCGCCGGTCGTCTTCCAGCAAATCCAGCAGCGGCACGGCGGGATCTACCAGTTCCTCGAGCCGCTGGAAAAAGTCGATAGCCGCATCCTCCAGGGCGAGGACAACGCCAAAGAAACCGTCATCGCGTGGCGGGACTTCGATCCGCAGGCCGCGAGCTTCAAGATATTTGTGGGCGGCTTGAGCAACGAGACGGCCATCGTGCCGCACCCCGTAGCCGTGAATGAGGCTGGCCAGCCCGTGCAGGTCTTCCTGCGAAAGACACTTGAGTTGAGCTACTCGCTGCACGGCGATCCCGCGTTGAGACCTTCCGTGCTAACCGTTTACAACGGCCAGAACTGGATCATGCGCTGACGAATCCACCACATCGGCAAATCACAGTCTTCATGGAGGAATCAATGAGCGCGGATGAGATACATGGACTGGTTCCCACAAAGAGTGGCACCGGCCTTTTCATTACTCGATGGTGGGCACTATCGGGGCTGATGCTCCTGATGTGGCTGGCGGCGGCGCGGGCCGGCGACTATGCGGTTGGGGCGGACCTGTCATTTCTCAAGCAGGCCGAGGAGCGCGGGACGGTATTCAAGGAGGACGATCAGGCCAAGCCGGGACTGGAGATCTTCAAGAGCCATGGATACGACTGGATTCGGCTGCGCCTGTTCCACACGCCGACACAGTTGCCGAACAATCTTGAGTACACGGTGGCACTTGCCAAAGATGCCAAGGCGCTCGGCTTCAAGGTCCTGCTGAACTACCACTACTCCGACACCTGGGCCGATCCGGGCAAGCAGTTCATCCCGAAGGCCTGGGAAGGCAAGTCCCACGCAGAGTTGGTGCAGGCGGTGTTCGAGTATACGCGCGACACGATCGGGGCCTTCTGCGACGCGCGAATCCAGCCGGACATGGTGCAGATCGGCAACGAGGTCATCAACGGCATGCTCTGGCCCGATGGCAGGCTGCCCGGCAACTGGGACAACTTCGCGGAGCTGCTGCAGGCCGGGATCAAGGGCGTCGAGGCCGGCCGGCGCAACGCGGCTCGCCCCCTCATCATGATCCACATCGACCAGGGCGGCAACAAGGAGCGGACGAAAGCCTTCTTCGACAAGTGGCACTCCTACGGCGTGGACTACGATGTCATCGGCCAATCCTACTATCCGTGGTGGCACGGCTCGCTGCTCGACCTGCGCGAAAACCTGATCTTCATGGCCAACGAGTACAAGAAGGACATCATCCTCGTGGAGGTGGCCTACAATTGGCGACCGTCTGAGTATAGAAATAAGCCGGCTCCGTTCCCGGAGAGTCCCGAGGGACAACGGCAGTTCCTGGACGAGGTGCATCGGCTCGTCCTGAGCACGCCCGACAATCGCGGCAAGGGCATTTTCTGGTGGGAGCCCGCCGTCACAGGCGGCCTGCGCAGCCGCGGCTTCTTCGACGACGACGGCAACGCCCTGGCGGTCATCAATGTTTTCGACAGATTCACACGGCACTGATCGACAAGACTTTGTTGGAGCAGGAGCATGAAGACCGTAAGACTCTTGGGCGTCCCGATCTATCGAAGGCTATCCGACTCTGAGTCCGTCGAAAAGACACGCAAATGGCTTCGGCTCAGCCGCAAGATGTTCTGGATCCACTGGGGCATATTGCTGCTCTTGGCGGTGATCGTTCCGAAGCTCATCTCAGTTGTTTGGTGGTTCATCGAGAACATGCCCGATGAGGCTCAGAAGATGATGTGGACAGGACTTGTAGTGGGAATCATCTTCGGAACCCTCCTCGAGAAGTTGTTGCTGTCTGCGATCCAGACGTTCATGGCGTCGCTCGATCTGTTCGACGTCAACCGGAGCAGCAGGCTCCTCATCCAGTACCACGACAAGCTGAAAGAGCTCGGCTTACTGGAGGACGAGAAAACAAGTTGATGGGGATGGTTCGCCAGCCTCTACCAGTTCATGATCGGGGCGATCTGCATGCGAATCGTCACAGCCTCGTGGACTGCGCCCATCTTTGTCTTCGGTCTCCCGGCTCTGCTCGTGCCGACGGCGGTTCTCCGGATCTGGCCTCTGCTGCTGCGAATGCTGAGGTCACCGCATGCTGTGGCCGCGAAAGCGCCGGCGGCGTGCGCGACGAAGACTGGCCCAACTGGATTCGCCCAATGAAAGACCGCTGAGGGCGGATGGCCTACGACGCGATCCTCCGGACCGGGATGCGCAGGATGGTCTTGAGTTTCTCCGGCGCGACTCGGCGCGGGTCGGACAGGTAGATCTCGTGGTGGCGGCCGTGGAATTTCAGTCCGTTCTCATCGGCAAACGTTTTCATCCGGGTGATCGTGTCGCACTCGCGATCGTAGGGGCCGACGTGCAGCATCTGGACGCACCGGCCCTCCGCGAATGACTCGAGTTTCACCTGGTCTGCGCTGGGGGCTTTGCCCTTCTCGGTGAGCGCGGATACAGCCTGGCGCAACTCGGCCTGCTTGACGATCTCGGGTGTGCGGATCATGAGCCGCCAGTTCCACTGGTCACGGGGGACGCGGGCAAAGTCCTGGTCGGGCCCATCCAGCCACCACTGACCCTCCAGCTTGCAGATGACGTAATCCTGCAGGCTGGCGAATTTGCGGGTCATCTTGACGGTGTACGCGACGGCGTACAGGGCACCGACTTTCTCGGTGAATTCGGGCCCGCCCGGCTCGCCCCGGCCGCTGATGGCCAGATACGTCCCCTCACCGGTCGTAACCAGCACGGGGCTCTTGGGCATTGCATACTCGTCTTTGTGCAGTTTCCATAGATCGATCTTGCTGTCTGTTGTCAGGGTATGTGCCTTTCAGGTCAGGGGCTCAAGCGGAGCACAGATGTCGGTCAGCAGGTCCTCCGGGTCGGTCGATTCCGGATCGTTCAGGTAGAATTCCAGGCTGGGCTGGGACCGCAGCTCCCGGCCGTTTCGCGGCAGCCACTGGCCGAACAGCTTGGCATAGGTCTGGCCGAGAGTGTCGTACGGGCCTGTGTGCGTTACCACGGCGTACTCGCCGCCGGATGTGCTCCTGCAGCGACTCGCCTACGATCCCGCGAAAGACCCGGTGAAAGTGGTAGGGCGAGAAGTGCGCCACATGAGCGAACTCCTCCAGCGACAATTCGTTGTCCAGATTCCTTTGGATGAAGACCAGGACCTTCAGGATACGCTCCCTGTACAGTTGTTCTGTGGACTGTTTCATTTCTTCACCTGCCTGTCAATCCTGATCGTCATGTGCGTCATTGTACGGCTCGTTCTGCGCGTCTGCTTGACCGGTTTTGCTAATTATGCGGGGCCCAAATGACAAAGCCGCGAGGACTCGTTCGATGCCCCGGCTCTCGCCGGCATCTCTGTGTCTTCGCGGCTTTGAGTGATATCCGCTTGCACTGTTGTGGATGTGCTGTTACGTCATTGAATTGCGAGCATCGCCACGGTCTCTTGATCCTTGATGAAGAGGCGATTGCCCGCGAGCACAGGGTACGCGTAGGTCGGCGTCTCAGCCACCTTGATTTTGGCCACTTCTTCATAGGCCGTGCCGCTGGGCTTGTAGACGATCAACTCGGAGTTGTTGGGTAGGACCATCAGGCAGGGGCCGGCGTCCACAATCTCTCCGAACCCGCTGCTGCCGCGCGCCGTCGTATCGGTCCAGGCGGTCTTGCCGGTCTTGGCGTCGATGCAGTAGAGGCTGTTCTTGTCGGTTAGACCGAAGAGCAGGCCGTCTTTGAGCACCGGTGTATTGAACTGCGGGGCCAGTTCCGCGTTGCTCCAGAGTTCCTTGGCGGCAAAGGTGTCGCCCTGTTTCTCGATCTTCACGGCCTTGGCGCCCCGGCCGGCCCCGGTGTAGATCACCGTCTGCCCATCGACAATCGGCGTAGCGGCGTTGTACGCCCGGCCCTGCGGCGCGAACGGCTGTTGCCACAGCAGCTTGCCGTCGGCGACGGCGATGCCCACGATGCTCTTCTCGGACAGCGTCACGATCTGCTTCGCGCCGTCAACCGTCATGAGGGCCGGCGAGGCATACGCCGGGCCTTCCGCCGCCCACTTCCACTTCTCGTCCCCGCTGGCCAGGTCGAACGCCACAATGGCTCCATTGTCCTTGCCGCCCACGTGCACGATGGCTTTGCCATCGACGATGATCGGCGACGTTGACGTGAAGAACTGCGGCACGACCTTGGGGAACGGGTCCTTACGCCACACGACTTTGCCCGAGCCGGCGTCCAGACAGGAGACGACTCCGCCCACGCCGAGCGTGACAACCTTCCCTTCCGCGACGGCGGGCGAGCTTCGGGGTCCGGGGTGCCGCGAGGCCGCGCCGGTTACGGCCTGAGCCACGTACTTGTCCTTCCACACCTCTTTGCCATCTGCTGCGTTCAGGCACAGCGTGACTTCCTCCTCGCCCTGTCGCGCGAAGACGTAGAGCTTGTCGCCGACCAGGGCCGGCGTCGCGCAGCCCGTGCCCACCGTCGTTTTCCATTTCGCTGTCAGTCCCGTCGGCCAAGTCTGCGGCGCGGTAAACCCTGTGACCTTGCCGTCGCGATTGGGCCCTCGCCACTGCGGCCAGTCCTGTCCCAGCACACAGCCGGCGGCGATCAGAACCATACAGCCCGCCAACACAACCCTCGATCGATTCCTGCTTCCCATGGTGACCTCCTGTTCAATGTTCACTGACGGGCCCGCAGCGAGCTGCACCCGTGGCAACCCGATCCTGCTGCGGCCACATCGATTCCGTGCGAATCCGCCGTCGGCCGCCCTTGCAGCCCCGGCCGGCAGATCCTATGAATACCTCAAACAAGCATACCCGCTCCCCGCCGAAAGGCAATCAAGAATCCAGATTCGCTATCCTATCGTCTTGACAGACGCATCAGGATCGACAAAACGTACCAGAAGAGCAGTGCTATGGAGGCGAACAACTCCAGCGAAGCCGCCACGTGTCGGTCCGCGGGATAGTGCTGGAGGATCTTCGACGTGTCGTACAGGATCGCAGCGCTGGCCAGGCCCACCATGGCAATGGAGAAGAGCAGGCCCAGGTTGAATCCGAACAGTACCGCGCCGACAATCGCCCCCAGGGCGATGAATCCGCCGATGGTAAGGGCGCCTCGCAGGAAGGAGAAGTCGGTCCGGGTAGTGAATGCGACCGCTGTCAGTCCGCCAAAGAGCAAGCCGGTCAAGAGGGCCGCATTGGGCAAGACCTCAGGCGAGGAGTAAAAGGCGGCCAAGTAGAGCAGGGGGACGAAAATCACGGCCTCCGCGAACACATAGAGGCCGAGCCCGAGGTACTGCACTTGTGCCGATGCGGCGCTGGCGGCCAGATTCCTTGCCATCCATCCCGCGAGGATGAACGCGCCGAGGATCATGAGCCAGCCGTAAGAGTTGCTCTGAATGAAAGTGAGCATGATTCGCGGCAGGGCCGATCTCAACAGGAGCATCTCGATGATTACGAATGCCCCCACTGCACCGGCGAGATGCAGGTAGGTGCGCCTGATGAACGCCGCTCTCGCATCGGCGTGGTCCTGGGCAACAGGCACCCCCGCTGTGAAAATGTGAGGCTCCATCTTATATCTCCTTTAACAGATAGTGTCGTGGACGAAAGGCTCGTCCGGGCATTGCTACACTGTATTCCGCTGCGGTCGGCCGCCTCGCAAGATGCGTCACCTTCCGCTATTTCGTTCCATTGTGGTCCTGGCGGTCGAAGAAATCAACTGGCAAAACTGAGGAATCCGAGGGCTGTGGCCGGCGTCACATGTCGGCACATGTGCCCCGCCGCGACATCCGGCGCGACACAGAGCCGATCAGCCGTAGGTGCGGCCGGTGCCGTCTACGTAAAGGTCGCCGGCGGCACGAGTTATGATCTTGGTGGCGTCGGGGACTTCGGCCAGGTCGGGGACCTTGAACAAGGCAGAGCACTTTCGGCAACGCAGGCGGCGGTCGGCTGCGTCGGCGGCCAGCCACCAGCGATAGCCGCAACGCGGACATTGAATGATGATTTGCATCCGGGCCCTCGTGTCAGAAGCCATGTGCGAACTCTTCACCCCAGTAAATCGGCAGAATCGAGCGGAAAATGTTAGCCATATGGGGGGGACCGGGGTCACCAGCGAAGGCGGCAGGTCCCGTAATGGCTGGGCCTTGGGATACGGAGCGGGTGGGGCTGTGGAGAGGCTGATTTGCAGACCTTGCAGGGCGGGATTTCGCTTGACTGACCGGGGGCGATTCCGCTACAATAAAGACGTACCTGGGGGTAGAAGTAATGCTTGAGCCGATAGGCTATAACTCCGTTGCTGCTCACAAGTTAGCTGCGTTCATCTCGTCCGCTGCCCGGCCGATGCTTGCCGGGGCGGCACGCGAGCCGCAGGTGATCCCCGTCGATGTCCGTGTTCGCCTTGTCTGCGACGAGCCCCCCGTCTTGGCGAAGGCCATCCCCAATCCCAAACCGACCTCCGGGCCGCGCCCTATCGGCACGCTGCTCGACTGCTATATGTAAGCACCGTAAGTGCTTTCGCAGCAATCCTTTACGTTGATTCGCCTCCGCATGCGCAAAAAAAGACGGGGCTCTTGTCATCCTTGACAGTGCCCCGCGCCTCGATCATAGTTGCTATAAGTCTTTCAGATGCCGGTGTTTAGGATACTCTCCGCGGCCGCTCGGACGTTCTCGGGACTGGTGAGCCGGCCGGAAAGCAGCAGCTCGCGGGCCTTTTGCACCGCGTCGCTGTCCGCCTCCCCGGCTTGCTTCGCCTGATTGAGAATATCCGCGAATTCGACCTGGATCGTGGCATCGGAATCGCTGGCGGGACGTATATTTGCAGGATCGGGGTGTGGCAACGGTGTCTTGCTCAAGGCTTGCCCCACACGATTTGTCACGTTATCGATCATTGTGCCATTCCTTCAAACCACAGCCTGTCATCTGCTACTATTCTCGCTCGATTCTCAAGGTACTTAAGTCTTCTGCCGAAGAAAACAAGTTCCAGTAGTGATAACGGGCATTTTTTCAGCAGAACTCGTCTGCCCAGGCTACTTTTTTCTGCCGTTGAGAGTCTGGGCGATCTCATAGGCGGTAAATCTGACGAACTCCAGCGAGCTGACGGCGACCAGTTCCTCGGGCAGGGGGCTGGCGTCGGAGCGGCGGTCCGAACGATAATAGGTCCGCACCCGCTTCTGCAGGTTGCTGTCCGTGCTGTCCCAGACCTGCTCGACGCCCCAGAGCAACTGCCCGTCGGTTAGGTCGATCAGTTTCAGCCGCAGGCCGATGGCGAGCCGTGGGTATGGCCGGTATTCGGTGATCGTGCCGACAAGCAGGCCATTGGATTTGAATTTCTCGCGGATCAGCAGCAACGCCTGCATGGCCTGTAGCGAGTCGAGGTTCTCCTGCAATGCCTGCCAGGCCGGGTCGTCCCGACCGACGGTGGCCACGCTGAAGACCTGCTTCTTCTGCAGCTCCAGGAACAAGGCCCTTGTCACATCGCGGGAGATATCGGGATAGATAGACGTGTTGTCCAGCTCCACCAGTGTCACCCGGCCGAGTTCCCGCAGGTCCTCGTCCGCGTTCAGGTAATAAGAATCGGCCATCACGCCGTTGGAGGACGACTCACAGCCGCAGAGCATGCTTAGCAGCAGGCAGGCGGCCAAGCACGGCCCCGCCGGCGATGCACCCGCGCTCACCCAGGCACACAGGCTCTTACGCAGGCCGAGATGGAGCTTACTGCGCATCGTTCGCATCCCCTGTCAGCGGCACCGACGGGCCATTCGGCTCCGGGCTTGGCATGCCCGCACGCGTCTGCCCGAGTGCGTCGGCCTCCACTTTGCCCCCGAGGATCTCCAGCACTTTGAGCAGTGCCTCCAACTGGGCCTTCGCGGCGTCGCGCATCTCCCCCCGGAAGCCGAGGATATTACTCTTCCACGTGTTGAGCTCTGTCAACATCTCGATGAGTAGATCGTTGGCCTCACCCAACTCCTTTTGCGTCTGTTTGAGCCGGGCCTCCAGACTCGCGACCTGCTGCTGGAGGTTCGTGTTCTCCGTTTTCAGCCGCTGGTTCTCTTCCCGCAATGTCACTGTCTGATCAGACAGGCTGGCGTACTTCTGGGACAGCTCGATCGCCGACTCGACGGCCGTGCGGCTGCCCGGCGGCGTATTCTGGAATCGCTTGGCGGCGGCGTCGCCCGCGACGGACGTCTGCGGATTGTCAGTGGTGATCGCGCCGGCCGAGCTCTGAGGTGAGGTGCAGCCCGCCCCCGCCGACAGCAGCACGGCCGCCAGAAGCAGCGTCAGGTTTCTTGCCATTCCGATCATCGTTTTTTCTCCATCGTTTCTTCGATCGCACGCAATGTCGCGGCCGAGAGATCATGGTTGTGCAGGCTCTTGTGGAGCGGCCGCATAGTCGCAGCGCACGTGGATTACCGTGCCGCATGCGCACGTGACTTCCAGGACGGCGAACTCCGCGTCGCTCTGGGCGATGCGGACGCGCGACGGCGTCCCCGGCCGGTGTGAGCCGGCGTGTCCCGCCGTCCCCACGCCGTCGATACTCAGCCGCAACGGCTCTTCGAGCCGAACCTGGTTCGCCTTCAGTACGTGCCCCATAGCCCTTGACCTTTCGTATCCGGACCTTCACGTCGTATCTTACGGTCTCACGCGCAATAGTCAATCGAATGAGACTCGCCGTCGCCTGACTTCCGACCGTTTTCCTTCTCCTCGTCCTGTGCGGCCGGCTCGCGCTTGCCGGGCGGCGTACGCGGACGGCGCTTGCGCTCCTCGCGATCTTTGGCCGGGGTCAGACCCGGGACATTGTGAAGGTGTTCCACCGGCGCGATGAAATTGAAATCAGAATCCGCCATCTTTCCATTGCTCCAATTTCACGGAGAGACTGAATAGCGCACTCGCATGCAATTGACTGACGCGGGATTCAGTGATGTCGAGCAAGCCGGCAATCTGCTTCATGGTCAACTGCTGATGATAATACAACACGATGACCTGCAGCCTTCGTTGATCGAGCTCCTGCATGGCCTTGGTCAACTGATCGAGCAGCTCGGCCCGTTCGATCCGGCTTTCCGGGCCGGTGGTATCCGCCGCGGCCAGGACCTCGCCCAGCGCCGGCTGCTCGTCGGCAAGTCCATCGATGGACACGAAGTGCTGGGCCCTGGCGCTCTCGAACAGCTCGTACACGTCCTCGATGGGGACATTCAGCCTGTGGGCCAGTTCCTCGTCCGTGGGCAGGCTGCCGGTCTCCTCGGCGATCCTGCGGCTGAGCTCCTGCACCTGGCGAACCTGCTTGCCGACGCCGGATGGCAGCAGGGAGGCTCGCCGCAGCTCGTCGAGCACGGCCCCTTTGATCCGGATGTAGGCATAGGTCTTGAACTCCGCCTGGTGGGATGCATCGAAATCGCGTGCGGCCTTGAGAAGTCCGATGGTCCCGGCCGAGACCAGGTCGTCCAGGGACAGGGGCGGCCGGATGTAGCTGACCGCGCGACGTGCGATCTTACGGACCATCGGCAGCAGCTTGATGATTTCCTCGTCACTGATGCAACGGCTCTTGTGCCCGCGGTACGTACGGGCCGCCACAGCCTTCAAGTGCTTGCTGTGGCCGGCCTCGTGCTCCAGCGTGGCCTTGCCTGCCGGCTTGGACGTATTGTCAGCTCTGGCCTTCACGGGTCCGTTCCTTGTTGAAATGGCTGTCAACGATTGCCTGTATCAGGACTGCATTGATCGCTCGTACGGCGGCCCCGGCGGCGAAATAGATGATCGCCGCCGCCAACAGCGCCCTCTCGCAGCACGCCCAGGGCGAAAGACCGCCGATCGAGCCGACGATCGCGACGGCGAACATGCCGACGACCGCGCTGCTCACCGCAATGGACCGCACGTGCAACATACTATGTCATACTCCCGCGGATACCGTGACCAACTGTTCTCGTCCGTTCGCTGCTTCCATGTCGTCCTGCTGGATGGCGAGGGTCTCGACCGACTCGAGCTGTGTCCCGAGGACGATCTCGTCATATGCCACGATGGGGAGCATCTGGAGCGTGCGGGCCAGCATCTGGGCCAGCGGGGCCCGCAGCCGGGCGTCACACAGCAGAACGACTTTGTCCTTGCTCTGATCCATGGCGGCTCTCCACGCCCCAGCTGCTTTCCGGTTCAGCTCCAGGGCGATCTCCGCGGGCAGGCCCAGGATCAACTCACCATTCTCCTGGCGGAGGGCCGCGATCATCCGATGCTCAAAGGCTGGATCGAATGTAATTGCCGAAATCCTGCCCGTATCGTCCTTGTACTGCTCCGTGATGGTGCGGCCGAGCGACTTGCGGATCATCTCCGTCAGCATGACCGGGTTCTTGGTCTTGGGCGCGTGCTCCGCGAGAGCTTCGAGGATCGTGGTCAGTTCCCGAATCGCAATGCCGCTCCTGAGCAGGTTCTTCAAGACGCGCTGGAGCAGGCCGACTGAGACAGGGCTTTCCGCGCCGACCATTTCCCCGACGAGGGACGGCTGGTTCTTGCGCAGCCGATCGATAAGGAGCTGGACGTCCTCGCGGGTGAGCAACTCATCGGCGTGCCTCTTGAGCGTCTCCGACAGATGCGTGATGAAGACGGACTCCGGATCGATGACGGTGTAGCCGTTCAGTTCCGCCGCTTCCTTCTTGTCGGCGGCAATCCACAGCGCCGGCAACCCGTACACGGGCTCTACCGTCTTGATCCCGCTGACCTTCTGCTGAACGATGCCCGAGTCCATGGCGAGGAACATGTCGGGCTCCAGCGATCCTTTCGCCACGGGGATCTCGCTGAGTCGGATCTCGTAAGCGTTCGGCTCGATGTTCAAATCGTCGCGCAGGCGGACCAGCGGAACGACGATGCCGAACTGCTGCGCGAACTGCCGCCTCAAAGCCCCGATCCGGTCGAAGATCGTATTGGTCTTTCGCGGATCGACCATGCCGATCAGGCGGACGCCCACGTGAACGGAGATGCGGTCGATGTCGAGCAGGTCCTCCACGGGCTCCTTGTCGGTCTTCTTCTTCGGGGCTGGCGCGGCCTTCGATTGGGCCTTCTCGGTCTTTGCCGTCGCTTTGGCGAATAGTGCTGTGCCTGCGGCCAGCATGAAGAACTGGATCTTGGGCATGCCGGGCACGAAGGCCATGCCCGCGATGATGCACGCTGCGGTCATCAGCGGCTGCGAGGTCCGCAGGAACTGCTTGGCGAGGTCCTGGCCGACGCTGTGACGGGAGGATATCTTCGTCACGAGGAAGCCGGAGCTGATGGAGATGATCACGGAGGGGATCTGGCTGACCAGGCCGTCGCCGATGGACAGGATGGAATAGGTCTTGACGGCGCTCGCGATCGTCATGCCCCGCGCGTAGCCCATGGCGATGCCGCCGACGAGGTTGACGGCGGTGATGATCAGTCCCGCCTTGGCGTCGCCCCGGATGAACTTGCTGGCCCCGTCCATCGCGCCGTAGAACTCGCTTTCCTTGACGATCTTGGCCCGCCGCTCGTTGGCCTGAGTCTCGGTGATCATCCCGGCGTTGAGGTCCGCGTCGATGGCCATCTGCTTGCCCGGCATGGCGTCGAGGGTGAAGCGCGCCGCCACTTCGCTGATTCGCTCGGCGCCTTTCGTGATCACGATGAACTGAATAATCACGAGGATCAGGAAGATGACCAGGCCGACCACGAGACTGCCGCCGGCGACGAACTGACCGAACGTCTGGATGATCTTGCCGGCGTCGCCCTGCAGCAGGATCAGTCGTGTCGAAGCCACATTCAGGGAGAGCCGAAAGAGCGTCGCGAACAGCAGCATGGACGGGAAGGTGGATAGCTCCAGCGACTCGCGCGAAGAGAGCGTGATGACGAGCACCGCGATGGCCATGGAGATGCTGCAGGCCAGCAGCATGTCGAGCAGTGCCGTCGGCAGGGGGATGATCAGGGTGCCCAGGATGGCAACCAGCCCGATCACCAGCACGATGTTGCTGTACGAGCCCAGCGGGGTCGTGAGCAGCCCATCGTCGGCCGCCGGCAAACTGGATGTCATCGCCTGATTAGAAGCCATAATCTCCTGCAGTAAGCATAGGACCTATGGGACCTTCTGACGCTATGCCGGATTGCTCGTCGCGCCGGCCTTGACGATCTGGGTAATGCGCACCGCGAAGCGGTTGTCCACCACGACGACCTCCGCCTCGGCGAACTTGGAGTCCTTGAGAAACAGTTCCGCCGGCGCCTCGACGGATTTGTCGAGCTTGAGAACGGAGCCGGGTCCGAGCTGAAGGAGCCGCCGGACAGGAACTCGCGTCGCGCCGAGGATGACGGTCACGGGGACATCCATGTCGAGCAGGACATCGATCTGCCCGCCGGGGCCGGCCGGGGCGTCCTGCGGCGCTTCGGGAAACTCGACCGGGTGAGCCTGCGTTGTAGGCTCGCCAGGTGATGCGGCGTTCCAGGTCTGCTGCGTCTCGTTGTCGATCGGGGCCTGTATCACTTCCGGCATGATCGCGTATCCTTTCTCCGGCTCAATTTGCGGCCGTTTTCATTGTCTTTTGCACGGGAGTACTCGTGGACTGTGTGATTACCACGGCGCGTCGCCCGCCGGACCGCGCGGCACGCCCGCGAAACACGATCCGGTCCTCCACAAGCAACTCGATGGGCTCGTCGAGGGACTTGTCCAGTACCAGAATGTCATCTCCGTCAAGCTCAAGGAGCTCTTCGAAGCTGAGCGTTGCGCAGGCGAGCCTTGCGGTGATGCTGATCGGTATCTGCTGGACGTGCTCCATCAACGTGCGTGACAACTCCTCCGGCGAGACTTGCTGCACGGCCTGGCGGGCCTTACCCACCAACGCGGCCAGCAGACTACAGGGCAGCAGGAAGAGCACCTCGTCTTTCTCACTGGATTCATCGCCCGTGACGGCAAAGACTATCATGCAGAGTTCCTGGGACGGCTCGAATCGCACAGCCGGCTCGCCCTTGATCAAGCGGTCGCCCGGACGCAACTCCTGGTGGGCCCGCAGCGGCGACAGGAAGGCCTCGGTCACCGCCGTGAGCAGATCGACCAGGAGCGATTCCTCCAGGGAGGAAAGGGCTTGGTTCGGGTCCGCGTCCGATCCTGCGTCACCGAGCAAACGCTTGACCCACCGCAGGGCCGTTGCCGTCGTGATGCTCAGAAACCCACAGGTCTTGTCTTTGCCCGCAGTGAGCATCAGATAGTACCGGCCCTCGGCGATCCCAAGGTCGCGAAGGGGACCGGCGAAATGCTGCGCGATGGAAGCCGGCACGACGGCCAACTCCTTGTTGAAAAAGCGGCTGAACCCCGCTCCGACGGCCGCGGCCACCTGGCTCATGACGGCGGCGAGCCGATTGTATTGATCCTCATTGAAGTACCGTGGGCTGCGCCAGTTGTATTTCACCGCCTCCGTGGGTGCAACGTCCGCGGCGTGGTCCGACCCCACGGCCGCCAGGAGCCGGCGGAAATTCGAGCTGTTCAGATGGGCGGACACGCGGCTCATTGGATCGACAGCTCCTTGAACAGTACGTTCACGATCTGCGGCTTGTCGTTGGGGAACAGGCCCAGGTTCAACGCATCCGTCATCTGCGTTTGCACCTGCCGCAGGTTCTTCTCCCCCCGGATGCCCTCCAGGGTCTGGTTGGACAGGTACAGGGTCAGCCAGTGCTTGAGAAGGGGCTTTTTCTGGTCCAGAAATTCCTTTCCCTCGGCCGGCGCCATCCCGTTGCCGACCTCGAGGGTCAGGGCGATGCGGACATACCGGGTGACCCCGGGCTCGTTCAGGTTGGCGACGATTGGCTCGATATCGTAGAACCAGGGCTCGCCGTTCTCCGAGTGCGGTTTGGATTTACCATGCGCCTTTTCCGCATGACCGGTCTCCGCGGCCGCTGAAGCGGTCCGTGCGTTGCCCCGGGTGCCGAACATCCGGCCGACGGCAAAACCGGCCCCGGCACAGACGAGGACCGTCAAGGCGGTGATCAGCCACGGCGTGATCTTGCCCTGCACGCCCCGGGCCGGCGCAGTCTCCGGCGGCGGGCTGCTTGGCTCGTGCACATCATTCGGTTTATCGGCCATTCATGATCTCCATGATCCTGAGGTTCTGCGGTCAGGGCACCGGTTGAAGACACTGCTGCCCGCGGTACCGCCGCATCTTTTCTCGCAACGTGCGATCGCTGATGCCGAGGACCTTGGCGGCTTTCGTCTGGTTGCCCGAGGTCTGGCGAAGGGTTTCGAGAATCGCCTGACGCTCCAGGTCCGCCAGGGATCGGCCTCCGACGACCATCTCGGATTTCGGATTGTGGATTTCGGATTGTGGATTAGATTCGCCGGCCTTCTCCGATCCGCAATCCGCAATCTGCAATCCGCAGTTCGTATGGTGCTGCGTCAGGGGCTGCAGCTCGTCGAAGAGCCACGAGACATCGGCCAGGGACAACGTCGGGCCGACGCCCAGAATCAGCGAGGTCAGCACCACGTTGCGCAACTGGCGGATGTTGCCGGGCCAGGGGTACTTCCCAAAAATGTCCATCATCGCCGGGTCGAGCTCCGCGATCCGTCGCGAGGCCTCGCGGGCATACAGATTGACGAAATGCCATACGAGCTCGGGCAGGTCCTCGCGGCGCTCGCGGAGGGGCGCCATGATGATCCTGGCGGTGCTGAGGCGGTAGTACAAATCCGCGCGGAAGCGGCCCGCCTGGACCTCCTGGACGAGATCGCGGTTCGTCGTGCTGAGGATGCGAACATTCACCTTGATGTTCTCGTTGCCGCCGACCCGCTCGAATTCCTGCTGCTCCAGGATGCGCAGCAGCTTGGCCTGGAAGCGCAACGGCGTCTCGCTGATCTCGTCGAGCAGGAGCGTTCCGCCGTGCGCCATCTCGAAGCGGCCTTTGCGCTGCGCATAAGCGCCGGTGAACGCGCCCTTTTCGTGCCCGAACAGCTCGCTTTCGAGCAGCGTGTCACTGAGGGCGGCGCAATTGACCCGCACGAAGGGGCCGAGCGCCCGCCGGCTCTTGTGATGGAGCAGCAGGGCGATGAGCTCTTTGCCCGTGCCGCTCTCGCCGCTGATCAGGACGGGCACCGACGTGGGTGCGATCCGCTCGGCCAGCGCGACGGTCCGCATCAGCTCGGGACTGCGGCCGACGATCTGGTAGAGGCAGCGGTCCGCCTCCTGGGCGAAATCGGCGGTCGCCACGGGACGATTCGGGAGCAACGCTTCGAGCAGACGCTCGACGGTCTCCCGCTCCAGCGGCTTGAGGAGGAAGTCGCGGCAGCCGGCACGAATGGCCTGGACGGCCGCCTGGGTGCTGCAGTGGAGCAGGTTCGCCTCGCTGTTTTCCTCGCCGGAGCGGGCCATCACGACGATCGGGGTTTCGGGCGAACGGGATCGGATTTCATGGATGAGCTCGAGGGTGTTCGGCTGTCCTGAGTCCCGGCCGAGCCGCGTGCTGAGGAAGGCGAGATCGCAACCATTCCTGTCGAGCGCCTCGATGGCGGCCCGGCGGTCGCCGGCCAGTTGCGCGCCGATGCCTTTGCGGGCCAGGATCTCGAGCATGAGCCGGATCGTCTCGGGATCATCATCGACGATCAGCACCGTGGCGCTGTTCGATCGCTGCTGTATTCTGCTCCGGTTCTCTGCGACGGTCCTGCTCACAATCGATGTCTCCCGTTACACGAATCAAGGCTGAGGTTTCTGCGATGCGGCCACCTGCCTGGCCGGCGGCGTCTCCTGCCCGTTGACCCATTGGCGAGGCTGGACCTGCTCGTACCAGGTGATGAGCTGGCTGCGCGCCTTGGCGAGCTCGACCCAGGGGCAGTCCGCGTGTTCCGCGGTCAGCTTCGCGTATGCGTCTTTGGCCCTCGCCGGGTCCGTGTCCCGCAGGCAATGGCCGAGTTGCAAGAGCATCCAGGCCCGGTCCGCGCGCGCCGCAGGCTCCTTGCCGGTCGCCAGATCAAGAGCCTTCTGGTACAGAACGGCCGCCTCGGCCAACTTGCCGGTCAGGTACAGCAGCTCCGCCAACTCCTGCGGATCGCCCGCCTGATTCGGGTCGGCCAGGATACGCTTGAGGGCCTCCGCCGCCTCGGCAGGCAACGACGCTTCATGTGCGGCAGACGCCGTGAGGACCGGTGGAGTTGTCTGTTCCACTATCGTCTCCTGAGTAGGCGAGGCTTCGAGGTGGTTTGTGATGGGTTCGGGCATCACAAACGTGGCCACAACGGGCGGTTCCTGCTCCCTGGCCTGGAATTTCACGGATCTGATCCTGCGAACCAGCTCGTCAATGGCGATCTGGGTCTGAGCATTGTCGGCCTGCTCGGGCGCCGACACCCGGCTGCGCCAGAGCTTCCGTGTGACATCATTCGGGCGCGGACGCTCGGCCTCCGCAACTTTCTCTGCATTAGCCCTCATGATTCGGCTGAAAATGGCGGCAGGGTCGAGCGAAACGTTCACCTCGGCACGGGGGCTCGTTGCCTCGCTGCCCGCCGCTTCAGCCGCCGTCCACAGCACGAGCAACAGCCATATCCATGCCTGACTCCGCTCACCTGGCATTGCCATCTTCTCACTCCTGGTCCTGTGTCCCTGTCGTGACGCCGGCCTGTCCTGGCTTCGACGCCGTCCCATCGTTGTGCCGGCTCAGCAGGACGACGACCGCTCGACCATACTCTCTCTGCCGCCGGTATGCCTCGGCCTGCAACCTCAGCAGGTGTCCTGCCTGTTCGCCCGAGGCGAAATTCAGGAGCTGGGAGCACACCGATATCGTCTGTTCAGGCTGATCGGCTTGCAGGCAAAGCTCGGCCAGCCTGCCGCCGATTCGCTGGGCCAGGTCGCCCGGCTCGACAAGGGCGAACGCCTCGCCCAGCACCTTGACGGCCTGTGCGAGATCGCCTTTGGCCGCGTGACATTCCGCCAGCTCCAGCGCCACCGCCCCTTTCAGATCGGGGCTCGGCAGGATTGAGTTCTTCTCCATCAGTGCGGCGATCGCCTTCTCCACCAGGCCGATCGAACGCAGCGCCCGCGCGCGAAGCAGCAGCAGCTCGACCGTCTCCTGCTGCGACAGTTGCCACGCCTGCGTGCCCTCGAGCAGATTGAGTGCCTCGATGAACAGCCCCTGCTGTGTGTAGCACCTCGCCAGTGTGGAGCAGGTCTGGGCGAGCTGCTGCGCGGAGAGCTCGCCCTGCAGCGCGAGGTTGAGCGCCGCCTGGGTCTGCTGCGGCTGGTTCAGGGCCAGGTATGCCTTGCCCAGCAGCAGGCAGGCGCTGTGGAATTCCGGGCGCTTCTGGTCGCGGGCCAGGCAGACAAACCGGTTGAGCCACTCTACGGCAACCTCAAGGTCCTGCACCTCGTAGGAGCATCGGCCCGCTCCCAGCGCCGCCTGGACCTGCGAGTCGAGGGACAGGCCGAGGTTGAAGACCTTGCGGTACAGACCCGCCGCCTCCTCGTACAGCCCGGCCTTCATGGTTACATCGGCCAGGTCCAGGCACGCCTGCTCCGAGGGTTCGGCGTCCGGGTAGAGCTCGACGAGCTGCTTGAAATCCTTGTGCGCGCCCATGTAGTCCCGCAGCCGGACCTTGAGCCGGCCGGAACGCAGCAGCGCCTGCGGGGCCAACGCGTGCCGGGAATAGCGGCTGGCCACCAGCTTGTACTCGGCGAGCGCCTCGTCGGCCTTGTCCCTGGCCGCATGGACTAGGGCCAAAGCGAAATGGCCGTTCGGCACCCGTTGATCTTCCTCGGCTCCGAGCAGAAACCGTTGCCAGAGCGAAGCGGATTCTTCCGCGAGCAGTTTCGTGTACTCGGCCACCGAAGAATAGGAAGACGGGTCGAGGATGGTGACGTTGCCCGCCTCGTCCGTGCGGGCCAGCAGACCGACACTTCCGGCCGCGGTCGTGACCATCTGTTGCGCCGTGGCCCGAGCGAGGTGAAGGTAGACCGGCCGTCTTCTCGCTGCCTCCTCATCCGGGGCCTGCCCACTGTCCAGCCATCGTACGTTGACATGCGCGCTGCCGGCAAAACGCGCGAGCAGTTCCTCCAGGGAGGCGCCGTCGCAAGTCACCGACCACCGCGGCGTGGCGCCCTCGCCCGGCGCGGGGCGAATCTGCGGGCCGAGCAACGCCTGATCCAGCGTCTCGCGTCCGGAATTGAGGAAGGTCTTCAATTGCGCCTCGTCGAGATGGACGAACGGATCGATCTGCGGATACCCGCCCCACAGGTCCGTGGCCTGGTCGCCCCCGGCGCCCTGCAGGGACAGAAGGTTGCGGGTCAAGGCCTCGGCGGAGAGAAAGCAGCATTGCCGTTGGACCGCGGCGGACCACTTGGGATCGCAATCCACGACCTCAATCAGGGCGATCGTCTGGTAAGCTCGCGCCGCCGCCTCCAGGTAGCGCCGGCGGTCCAGCAGGGTGATGCTCTGATAGTACCGTGCAATCGCCCGCAGAATCGGCAGCCGGCTCAACGCCACCGTCCGGAACATCGCGTCGGCCTGCTGCACGTTGCCGCTGGTTCTGCTGCACAAGGCCATCCTCAGCAGCAGGAAATCCTTTACCGGCTGGTTCTGCTCCGTGGCAGGCAAAAGCCGATAGAGTTTGTCGTATGCCAGGAACGCATTGTCATAGTCGCCGCTGAGATAGTGCTTCTGGGCCACCTGGAGCGACAGCGGCTCGGGTCGGGGCGTCGTCGGCTCGGGGCTCTTATAGGCGGAGGTCTCTTCCTCCTCTGCGGGCAGCTCCTGCGCGGGGACGTCGGCTGAAGGTGCCTGGGGTGCGGGGCCGCCGGCGGACACGGTCGCCGGCGCCAGGACCGGCCGCGCTTTGATCTTCTCGAGCACTACGTGGATGAGCAGCCCGGCAAGGCAGATGATCCCCGCCAGCAGGATCCCCTGCAGGCGCAGCAGGGGCTTGCGGGAGAACGACGACCCGTTGGGCAACGGGACCGCAGAGGACTCCTCCGTGGCATGGCGCGCTTCGGGGTTGGACACAAAGGTGAGCAGCGGATCGAAAATGTCGTCATGTTGAGACTCGACGCCGGGCTGTGCGGCGGGCAGTCCCTCCCCGGGCGGCGACGGCGCCTGGATCTTCTTTTGCCGATTGGGCCTTTCTTTCCTGATGGTCACAACCTCTTGTATTTTCGTCCGGGTCCTGCGATCCGCCACAGGGCACGGTATTTCCACCGCACGGCCGCAGACCTTGCCTGACAGCAGCAACGCTCGTGCCAGATTTGCCGAGACGCCGCCTGAGATGATGTCGCTTGCGTCGCTGTCCGCTTTTTCCATGCGTGGAGTCATCCGTCATTCTCGTTTTGCGGACGACGCCGGCAATGCGAGGTTGTGAGCCATGTCAGGATTCTATACGGACCGGCAGATTTTCTGACAAGGGCTGGTGATATGCGCGGAATGTACTCCGGATGTCGCGGACGACGCGCAAAGGCAATCGAGACGGGTACGAATGCGGGTGGGAGAGACAGGCGGTGGAGACGCAAGATTCTGCGCCTCTACAGGGCCACGGGTGCAGCCTGGGAGCAGTTATCCGACGGCCACGGGCTCCGGTTCCAGGGGCTGGCAAGGAGTGAGTTCGCTATCGTCCTGCTGGGGCTTTTGCCTTTGGATGTTGTACTGTTTGACTTTCGCGTAAAGTGTGGCGCGGGTGATGCCGAGCAGCGAGGCGGCCTGGGTCTTCTGCCATCCTGTCTCGTGCAAGGCGCGTGCGATGAGCTCACGTTCGGCTTTCTCGAGGGAGAAGTCCCTGGTCCGGCTGCCGGCCGGCGCACCGGGCATCGCTTCGGCCCGCGTGGTTTCGATGACAATACCGCGAAGGCCGATTTTGTCGGTGCTCTCGAGCAGAATGGCACGCTCGATCACGTTGCGCAGCTCTCGCGCGTTGCCGGGCCAGCCGTGGTGCTGGAGGGCTTCGAGGGCGAGCGGCGTGATGGCGCTGACCCTCGTCTGCCTGTGGCTGCAGATCGTCGACGTTCGCAGGAAGTATTCCGCCAGGAGCCGGATGTCCTGTCTCCGCTCGGGAGATTTCAGCGGCGCCACTTCAATGGGGCAGATATTCAGCCGGTAGTACAGGTCCTGCCGGAACCGTTTTTCGTCCACTTCCTTTCTCAGGTTGCGATTGCTCGATGCGATGATCGTGGCCTGGCAGGGGACGTCTTTGACGCCGCCGACCTTGCGGAACGCTCTTTCCTGCAGTACGCGCAGGAGCTTGGCCTGCAGGTCGAGAGGCATCTCACTGATCTCGTCGAGGAAGAGCGTGCCTTCGCCGGCGTATTCGAGCAGCCCGACCTTGTCCCGGTCGGCGCCAGTGAACGATCCCTTGATGTGCCCGAACAACTCGCTTTCGAGCAGGTTGGCCGTCAGCGCAGCGCAGTTGACGGCGACGAACGGCTTGTCCGCATGCCGGATCAGGTGAATCGCCTTGGCAGCCAACTCCTTGCCTGTGCCGGTTTCACCCGTGACGAGAACGGGATTGCACCGGCTTTGCGCGACAAGCTGGATCAATTCGAGCATCCTGCGGACCGCCTCGCTTCGACCGACGATCCCGCTGGCAGCGGCGATGTCATTGATGAAACAGGCGCCGTCTCCGGAATCCCGATGACTGTCCTGCCCGGGCGCTGCGACCCGCCGGGCGATCTCATGAAGGCGACGGTGCTCCGCCGCGCCTCGCAAGCAGTACGACAAACCGGCGAACTCGTACTCACGATCGGAGAACGGCGTCTCCTCCGCAACGGCGGCCACGCCGACTGGCCGGCGGCTTGGATCGTTATCGGTCGTCCGAAGGAATTCCCGGATCCGATCGGGCGCGAACGTGTCATCGAAGATCGTCATATCTGGTGTCACGGTGTTGACAATATCGGCCGCCTCCGCCAGGTCATCCGCGGCGAACACCTCGTGTGCGATCTCCTGTGCGATGTCGCGCACTTGCGACTTGCCGCCGACGATCACGATCCTTCGCAGTATGCTCATATCTCCCGATCCTGTCACCCGTGTAGCATCACCATCCAACCAATCGCTTCGGTATGGATACGCGCACATCGGCCGGAGGTTTCTCGCAACTTTAATCTTTATTGGACGGCTGGTCCGCCGGAAATCACGCGCGTTTTCCTGCACGATGGAATGGCTCACAGGGCCGGCCCACTCCATCCCGCGCACTACGCAGACGGGTAGGAATTCGACTCCGTTTCTTATGGGACTCGCATTCGTCGCGCAGTGTGGATGGGAAGATGGAGCCCCTGTACGTGGCCTGTGGCGCGGCGGCGGCAGATTTTTCCGCACGCGCTCGGAAGATTTCTCCTGCCTGCACGGATTGTCCACGGCGCGGGCCGATGCCCCGGCGCGTACGATCAGACTCGTGAACCGCTATTTGGGGCGCGCCGCGTCTGAATTCGCGCGCCGCACCCGCTTCTGGCACGCCGCTTGCTCCGTCGGCACGGAGGGTGCGAACGTCGTTCGCTGAAAAGTGGATGAATGAAGGATTGTTTTTCGCTCGAGTGGCATGATATGAGGCGCAGCGTATGAATGTGACGGGCATGACGGGATCCGCGAGTGACATCCAGATGGATTACATGAAGCTGCTGGTGGCGCAACTGCAGAACCAGAATCCGCTGGAGCCGCTGGACAACAAGGACATGACGGCCCAGTTGGCGCAGTTCTCGCAGCTTCAGCAACTGGAGAACATGAACAGCTCATTCGGCGGAGTGCTGGACTCCGTGCAGCGCGGGTACGCCAGCTCGCTGATCGGCAGGGAGGTCTCCTTCACGGTCACGACGGACGACGGCGCCGCGGAGACGCGGATGGGGAAGGTGGAGGAAGTGCTCATGGGAAAGGACGGTCAGATCACTCTGGTCGTGGACGATCAGAAAGTGGATCTGGCGGATGTGCTATCGATTCGGGAGTAAGGGACAAGTCGGCCATTTCAGTAGTGGGAGACAGCAAACATGACCTACGCATTGTCATCGGGAATCACGGGGCTGCAGGCCCATCAGAAGATGCTGGACATCGCGGGCAACAACCTGGCGAACATCAATACCACCGCGTTCAAGGCCAGCCGGATCACCTTCGAGGAGTTGTTGAGCCAGACCGTGGAGCAGGGCTCGCAGCCGACGGAGCGCGTCGGCGGAACGAACCCGGAGCAGGTGGGCAGCGGCGTCGGTGTGGCCGGTATCACCCCCAACACCGAGCAGGGCAGTATTGTAAACACGGGCAGTCCCCTGGACATGGCGCTCGAAGGCGCAGGCTACTTCGTGGTCAGCGACGGGGAGCAGTACCTCTATACGCGCTCGGGTGCATTCGGAGTCGATGCGGAAGGTTACCTCGTCGACCCATCCACCGGCTATCGGGTGCAGCGCATCGGTCTGACTGGAGAGTCGGACGGGTTCCAGGTGGCCGGTGACAGCAGCATTCGCGTGCCCTACGACGTGGCCCTTCCCGCCAGGGCCAGTTCGGAAATTTCCATCAGCGGCAATCTGAGTTCCGACGCGACCGGTGTGCCACAAGCTCAGACTCTGACCTCCAGTCTGCGGTACACCTACGACGGAGACAGGGAGGCCGTGGATGCCACGGAACTCGACCAGCTCGACCAGTTCAGCGGCGGGTCCGGACCGGACGGCCAACTGGACGTTGGGGAAACCGGAACGATCACGATCTCCGGGTACAACCAGGATGGATCCGCGTTCAGCGGCGGTCTATCCTTCGCCGTGACCTCCACTACAACGCTGGGGGACCTGGTCACTCATCTGAATACCAACGTGCTCAACGGCGCGACGGCTTCACTGATCAACGGGCGAATCCGTATTACGGACGACCAGACCGGGTACAGCAAGTCCGATATTTCCCTGGCCTATGCCGGCACCGGCGCCTTGACGGTGTCGCCGTACTTCGAGGTCACCACGGTCGGCGGAGATGAAGTCAAGAACGTCAACATCGCGATCTACGATTCTCAGGGTGGCAAGCACGTGCTCTCGGCGGCGCTCGTGCGGACCGACGCGGTCAACACGTGGGACATGGTTCTGACCTCCGTCACCGGCAATGTCGGCCGGATACTTCCCGAGAACCGTCGTATCAACGGCCTGGCTTTCAACCCCCAAACGGGTGCCTTCGCCGGTATTCCCGATACAGAAGAGGCCCAGTTTGTCATTGCGTTCGATCATGATATGGCGCATGCACAGACTATCGCGATGAACCTTGGGACCGCAGGCTCATTCGACGGGCTGACGCAGTTCGCCGGCAACTCCACGGCGGTGGCGCGCGAGCAGGACGGGTATGAGGCCGGCAACCTCTCCGCCGTGTCCGTCAATGGCGAGGGCGTCCTCATCGGGGCCTTCTCGAATGGCATCAAGAAGGACATTGCGGCCATGCAGGTGGGCTTGTTCAACAACCCCGCCGGTCTGCAGGGGGTGGGCGGCGGATACTACGCCCCATCGGCGAACTCCGGCGGCGCCGTGGCCACGCAGGCCATGCGCAGCGGCGCCGGCTCCATCCACGGCGGGGCCTTGGAGAAATCCAACGCCGACGTGGCGACCGAGTTCGTCAACATGATCCAGGCCCAGAACGGGTTCCAGGCGAATGCCAGAACGATTCGCGTGGCGACGGATATTCTTCGTGAGCTGACCAGTCTGATCCGGTAGCCGGGGTATTTCGCGACGGCAGTACTGCTAACGGGGATTCGATGACCATCGGCAGCACCATATGGGACAGTTGTGACGCGGCCTTGCTGGCGCTGACGGCCCGCGAGAGATGGGAGGCCGCAGGGAAGGTCCATCCCCGTTCCGGTGGAGACTACTCGGTGATTGTGGTTGTCATCCTGCTGTTGCTGGCACTGGTCGTGCTGTTGTGGTGGGTCAGCCACAGGCGCCCCCATGTGCCTCCAGCGCCGGCGAGAGATCTATTCTCGGACGGCGCCGCGAGAAGGGGCCTTGTAGCCAGAGATCGGCAGATGCTTCTGGCGATTGTGGGAAGGAGCGGCCTGGAGCGAAACCACGATGTCTTCATCACACCCGACGCCTTCGACCAGGGGGCGGCGAAGCTGCTGGAGGAGTGTGCGCGCAGCCGAACGGCCCAGGAAACCGAGAGGCTCCGTGTGGAAGTGGCCGCCCTTCGCGAGAAGCTTGGGTACCGCGTGAAGGGCAAGCGTGAGCAGTTCCACCCGCCAAGCAGCCGGGATATCTCTGTGGGTGCAGCGGCTGAGCTGCTGCGCCAGAGTGATCCTGGAACACCTGCGGTGCGCGCGATCGTCATCGGCAACGATGATCCTGGAGTCACCGTCGAGACACAGATGTCACTCAAGAGTGCGGCAGGAGAAGCCTGGCGGGTCCGATATCGTCTTGACGGTATTGTCTGGCAGTTCGATACCTCCACGGTCAGTTGCGAGGACGGGAGACTGGTCCTTCATCACGGTGAGCAAGTTCGCGTGGTGGAACACGACCGCCCGAATCGTCTCGTGGTTCGTGCCCCGGCGACCCTCGCTCGTTTCCCCTTGGTGCAAGCGGCCGTCATGGAGTCAGAGGACATGGCGCCGACGGACTGGTTCGAGCTGGTTCACGGGGCCGTGACAGAGGTGTCGGACGCAGGTCTGCAAGTTCGCAGTTCGTTGGCGGCGCAGGTGGGCGAGAGGGTCCTGGTTGTGTTCGCGCTGGCGCCGGCAGACAAGGACGAAGCGACGAACGATGCCGGGCACCGTGGGCATATCATCTTGCACGTTGGGCGGGTGAAGCACAAGCAAGCGGTCGGCGAGGAGACGGTGATCACAGTAGATTTGACGGACCTCACGGACCCGGAGCTCGACGCGCTGATGCACCTGGCGCGAGCGGTTGCGTCCGAGGCGCGGGTCGTGCAGGGAGTGTAGAATGACGGATATCGGAACCCAGGTGAGCACGAGCCTCGACGCCCTGACAAGGGAGTTCGACATCGTTGCGCACAACCTGGCCAACGCCAGCACGGCCGGCTACAAGCGCCGATGCAACGCGTTCACCAGGGCCCTCGATGAGCAGACGGGCGCCGAGGGCGATGGGAGCGTCCAGGAGGAGTCGCCGATGCCGCTCGATTTTTCGCAGGGCAGCCTCGTCCAGACGGACCGGGCGCTGGATTTCGCCCTTCATGGCAAGGGGTTCTTCGTCATTGAGACGCCGGAGGGGCCGCTGTACACGCGGCACGGCGCGTTCCAGACAAGCCCGAACGGGCAGATCGTGGACCTGTCGGGCCGAGTGGTCGCCGGCGTCGCCGGGCCCATCTCGCTGCCTGCTGACGTCGATCCATCCGGCATCAATGTCGCCGGCGACGGCCGCATCAGCGCACACGGTGCCGCGATTGGGCAGTTACGAGTGGTCGAGTTTCCCGGCTATGAAGATCAGCTTGTCCCCGCCGGCAACACCTGTTTTCGGGTCCCGCCGGAAGTGCAGCCCGTCGAGGTGCTCGACCCGGTGGTCAAGCAGGGGTACCAGGAGGCGTCCAACGTCAGGATCGTCGATGAACTGGTCAACATGATCACGGTGTCGCGCCTCTACGAGGCCAATATGAGGCTGGTGAGCACGGTGAAGGACACCACCAGCAGTATGGTCAACGTGGCCATGGGCTGAGAGAATTTACGATTTACGATTTGTGATTCACGATTTGCCACGGATGGCCCAAGTCCCCGCGGCTGGCGCAAGCCTGAATCATAAATCATGAATCGTAAATCGTACATTGATGAAGGGAGTCGCGTATGCTCAGAGCATTCTCCACGGCAGCAACGGGCATGATGGCCCAGCAGACGCTGGTCGATGTCATCGCCAACAACCTGGCCAACGTGAACACGACCGGCTTTAAGCGCAGCCAGATCGACTTCCAGGACCTGCTGTACGACAAGATCAAGGAGTCCGGCACGGAGGTCGCCCCGGGGGTCAACGCCCCGACCGGCCTGGAGGTCGGCAGCGGCGTACGCGTCGGCGCCACGCTCAAGGTCTTCAGCATGGGTGAGCTGACCAACACCGGCCGCAAACTTGACATCGCCATCCGCGGCAATGGCTTCCTCCAGGTCCTCCTTCCGAACGGCGATCTACGCTACACGCGCGATGGCTCCCTGGAGATGAACGCGAACGGGCAACTCGTCGCGATGACGGGGTACACGCTGGACCCGGGCATCAGCATTCCGACGGATGCCGCGTCCGTGGACATCGGACCCGATGGGGGCGTCAATGTCACCGATGCGTCCGGCTCGCGCTCCACCGTCGGGACGATTCAACTGGTGCGGTTCACGAACCCCGCCGGCCTGACCAACCAGGGGGACAACCTGTACGCCTCGACCGACGCCAGCGGCGAGCCGGTGCCCGGCAATCCGGGACAGGACGGGCTGGGGACCATCCAGTCCGGCTTCCTGGAGAAATCCAACGTCCAGATGGTCAATGAGCTGGTGAACCTGATCACGGCGCAGAGAGCGTACGAGATCAACTCGCGGGCCATCAAGGCCGGCGACGACATGCTTCGTGAGACCAACAGCATCACGCGTTAGGAGCGGCACATGAACCGTGAACTCTGGTGTACCGTCATGATTTTAGCGGTGGGTGGTATCACCGGCAATTGCGGATTGATGATTGCGGATTGCGGATTAGTGCAGGGGTCCGAATCCACACTCCGCACTCCGCACTCCGAAATGGATGCCACCATGGACTCTGTTGTGACGCCGGTCCTCCGGATTCACCTGCCGCGCGAGGTGACGGTGCAGAGCTCATTCCTGAGCCTTGGACAGGTCACCGTGATCACGGGGACCGGGCCCGCGGCCACTACGGCGGGCAGTGTGCGTCTCGGCCGGTTCTCCGTGCCGGGGCAGAAGATCACGTTGGACCGCGCGACGATCCTGAGCCGCCTCGCCTCCCAGGGCATCCCGGCCCAGAGCGTGGTGCTGACCGGCGCGGACGCCGTCACGGTGCGCCGGCGCCAGCAGCTCATCAGCGGGGACGAGTTCATCTCCTTCGCGAGACTGTTTCTGCAGCAGAACCCGCCCGGCTCATCGCCTTGCGACGGCACGGCGGCGGCCAAGCCGAAGGACCTGGTCCTGCCGGAGGAGCCCCAGAACATGCAGCTCGTGCCGCGATTCGTCGAGAACGGGGCCAGCGGCTTCGTGACGGTCCAGGTCTCTGTGGTTGCGGATGGGAAAGAGGTCGGGTCGCGGACCGTTCCGCTTCGTTTGCGGTACCGATGCCACAAAGCGGTCACGCTGCAGGAGATTTCAGAAGGTGCGACGCTCACCCCGGAGAATGTGAAGATCGAGGAGACGGTCTCGGACCGGCCCGAGACAGGTTGGAAATCTCCGTATGGGCTGGTGGCCCTGCGCAGTCTGCCGGCGCGGACCGAGATCCGCGACGGCATGATCGACGCCCCCCAGCCGTCGCTGGTCATCCGGCGCAATGAAACCGTCGTGATCCGCGTCCAGCGTCCCGGGTTCCTGGTGACCGCCGTCGGCCTGGCGATGCAGGAGGGACGAGCCGGGCAGTACGTGAAGGTCCGCAACACGGATTCGCACCGCATCATCGTGTGCAAGGTAAACGACGACGGCACCGTCGAGCCCGCGCTCTGAGTCGCTCGTTGATTAGCAGATACTGTGGAAGGATATCCAATGAAAAGGTCAGCGAATGCCTTCTTGGCCCTTACGTTAGTGCTGTCTGCGTGCGACAGCGTCCATGCGGGCTCGATCTGGGCCAAGCGTGACAGGAGCATGAAGAGGCTGTACGTCGATGACGTCGCCCGCAACATCGGCGATACCCTGACGATCAAGATCGCGGAGGAAAGCAAGGTCGACAACAAGGGCAAGCGCGACCTGAAGAAGGAGACCGCCCGGTCCAGCGACTTCAACGGCGACCTGAACATCGATCACCTCCTGCCGAGCATTCCGGGCTTCACGATGAGCGCCGAGTCGTCCAACGAGCTCAAGAGCAAGGCGGATTTCAAGGACGAGCGCAGCTTCGAGGACCGCGTCAGCGTGGTCGTCATTGACGTGCTCCCGAACGGCAACCTCGTGGTGGCGGGGACCCGGGACCGGCGAATCGCCGGGGACGTGCAGACGATTGAAGTCAGCGGGATCGTCCGCCCGAGCGACATCGCCTTCGACAACACGATTCGCAGCGAGCAGGTCGCCAACTTCCGCATTCTCACGAAGAACGGGGGCGTGTCCGCTCCCTACACTCAGCCGGGGTGGCTCGGCCGGATCTTCGATGTCTTCTGGCCCTGGTAGGGACGGCCCGATGAGGTGACGCTTCTATTCCCGGAGAACCGTAATCATGGAATTTCATCCGTCTCGTGAACCTGACGTTCGACTGAAGGGCGTTCCAGTTGCCACAGCACTGATCGTTCTGCTGGCCCTCTGCCGTGGCGCACCGGGTGAGCGCATCAAGGACATCGTGGATATCCACGGTGTACGCGGCAACCCGCTCAACGGCATCGGGCTGGTGACCGGTCTGGCCGGCACCGGCGACACGACTCTGCTGTCACGACAGATGCTCACCAACATCCTCAGGGAGTCGGGTCTGGTCCTGACACCGAATGACCTGACGGGCGGCAACATCGCGGTGGTGATGGTCAGCGCCGAGTTGGGACCATTCGACCGGGAAGGCGCACGCATCGATATCGATGTGTCCGCGATCGGCGACTCCAAGAGCCTTCAGGGAGGGATGCTCTTGCCGACGCCTTTGAAAGGGCTTGACGGCCAGGTCTATGCCGTCGCCCAGGGCGGTGTATCGCTGGGCGGCTGGTCGGCCTCCGGCAGCCAGGCGGCGCTTTCCAAGAACCACCAGACCGTCGGCCGCATCCCCGACGGCGCCATCGTCGAGCAAGCCGAGCCCGCCGACTTCGTCGAGGACATCGCCGGGCGGCGGTTCATCACCCTCCATCTGCGAAACAACGACTTCTCCACCGCCCAGCGGATCAGCCAGGCGATCAATCAATCTCACCCCGACAGCAGCGTCGTCCTCGACGCGGGCGCCGTGCGGATCAGCGTGCCCGACAAAGTCACTCAGGCGGGCATCGTGGGTTTCCTCGACGAAATCACACTGAAGGAGGTCACCGTGGACACGCCCGCCACGGTGGTCATCAACGAGCGCACGGGAACGATTGTCGTCGGCGAGAGCGTTGGAATCTCCGCCGTGGCGATCTCTCAGGGTAGCCTGGTCGTGAAGGTCCAGGAGATCGCCCAGGTCTCCCAGCCCGTGGCGCCATTCTCGGATGCCGGAACCACGGTAGTCATTCCCGAGACGGCCCTGACGGCGGAGGAGCAGAACGCGTACCTGATCCCCGTGGCGCGGTCGGTGACCGTATCCGAGTTGGCGAAAACGCTCAATGCGATCGGGGCCTCGCCGCGGGACCTCATCGCGATCTTCAACGCCTTGAAGAAGGCCGGGGCCCTGCAGGCCAAGCTGGTCATCATGTAAGGGACGCTTATGGACGGGGTCAATCCTATTGCGGATTTCGGATTTCGGATTGCGGATTATAGCCGTGATTCGAAACTGCAATCTGAAGTCATCGAGCCGCAAGCGAGCCCGGCGCAGCGCGGCGAGGAGGAGAAGAAGCGGCTCGCCCGGGATTTCGAGTCGGTCCTCCTGACGAAGCTGTTCGACGAGGTGAAGGAATCCATCGGCCAGTGGGGCTTCGATGAAGATGAGGAGGACGGGGCCTCGCAACAGGTCCACGGGCTGTTCTGGCTCTACCTGGCGCAGGACGTGGCGGACAAGGGGGGATTCGGCGTGTGGCAGGAGATCTACCGACACTTTGAGGATATCGAAGGGGCCCGTGCGGCCGGTGCACTGATAGATAGAGAGCTATGATCATGACATCATCTGCAGTGGAGACGAACGTGGAACGACTGCTGGGCGTGCTCGATGGGGACATCCGTCATCTGGAGACGACCCTGGTGCAACTGGACGCGCTTCGCGGGCTGCTCATCAAGCGTGATGATGCGGCGCTGGAGCAGCTTCTCGCGGAGATCCGCGGCCGGACCGATGCCTACGCGGCCAACGAGCAGGCGCGGCAGATGCTTCGGGCCGATCTGGCCCTGGCGCTCGGGTGCGATGCGGGCCGGCTGACGTTGTCGAACCTGCAGTCGATGCTCCCGGAGCCGCAACGCACCGCTGTCGCAGCGCGACAGAAGAGACTCGGCTCGCTGATCGTCGAACTGAAGCGCGAGTACACGCTGACGGCGGTTCTCGTGTCCGATTGTGCGCGATTCAACCGGACGCTTGTGCGCGCGTTCTTTGGAACCGGCAGCCAGGCGGGCGTCCTCTACAATCCCAGCGGCCAGGCAAGACAGCAGACGAGTGCAACGCTCATGAGCCTGCAGCTCTGAGAGCTTGCGATAGAGTCAGGACGGGAAGATGCAGAATTATGCCATAGGATTGAGCGGCCTGAACGCGGCGCAGACCGCGCTCGACATTATCGGCAACAACGTTGCCAACGCGGCGACGGAAGGCTACCACCGCCAGCGTGTGGAGCTCTCCCCTTCGGCCACCGGCCAGATTGGCTACGTGGAGATGGGGGCCGGTGTCGATGTCGCGGGGGTCACTCGCATGATCGACGGCCTTCTGGAACGTGAGATCATGCGGCAGGAGTCCGCCTATGGGCAGGTCTCCCAGGAGCTTTCCGTCCTCAGCTCCATCGAGACGACGCTCGGCGAGTTTGCCGATGCCGGCGGGCTCAATGCCATGGTCGACGCCTTCTTCGACGCCCTGCGGGGCCTGGCGGCGCATCCACAGGAGCGGGTGTGGCGCAACGAGGTGATCAGCTCGGCGGAAGTCCTGACCAACGAATTCCGGCGGTTGGGCAGTCTAATGTCGGACCTGGAAGACCAGATCGCGCTGGAGGCGGGCAACACGGTCGATTCCATCAACGCGCTCATCACGCAAATCGCCGAGCTGAACAGCAAGATCCAGAACATCGAGATCAGCGGAGAACAGACCAACAATCTGCGCGATTACCGGGACCGCATGATCACGGAGCTGGCCAGGCTGGTCAGCGTCGAGACCCAGCAGAGAGACTTCGGGGTCGTCGATGTCGTCATCGCGGGCCTTCCGGCGGTTGTCGGCTCCGTCACGATGTTCCTGGAGGAAGACCTGCAGGCCGACCAGTCGTTGCGAGTTTTTGCCTTGGGCGGTGAGGGCGCGAGTCTCAACGTCCAGGGAGGGCGGCTGGGTGCGCTGCTGTCGCTGAAGAACGAGTTGCTCGCCGGCTTTCGGACCGATCTGGATACGCTGGCCCGGACGATCGTCAACGAGGTGAATCGCTATCATGTCCAGGGGCTGGGCCAGGAAGGATCGTTCGGGCAGTTGACCGGGTGGGCGATGACCGGCGAGGACCTGTCCGCCGCGGATGCTCCCATTACTGACGGGACCTTCTACCTGAGACTGACGAACGCGGCCACCGGCAGCGTAGAGAGATATGCCGTCGACGTGGATGTGTCGGGGCCTGTGCCGGACACGCTGGAATCCATCGCCGCCAAGATCGACGCCATCCCCGGGCTGAATGCATCCGTCGTCTCCTCGCGGCTGTACGTCGTTGCCGACGTGGCGTACACCTTTGACTTCCTTCCGGCGGTGCTGCCTCAACCCACGGCGGCAAACCTCACTGCCGCCTCGCCACCCGCCATCGGCGTCTCCGGGATTTACAGCGGTACTGAGAATCAGACGTTTACCTTTCGGGTCAGAGGCAGCGGATCGGTGGGCAACGGCGCTCTTCAGATCGACGTGACCGATGCCGGCGGCGGTGTCATCGCCATGCTCAATATCGGGGCCGGTTACGCCGCCGACGATGTGATCGAGCTGAGCAGCGGAATCAAGATCTCCGTGGGCATGGGGCAACTGAACGACGGCGACAGTTTCGAAGTGGAAGCCTTCGCCACGACGGACACGTCCGGCTTCCTGGCCGCGGCGGGCATGAACGCATTTTTTTCAGGCTCCGGCGCCTTGGAGATGAGGGTCTCCGGCGACATCATCGATGCGCCCGACCGGATTGCCACGGCTTTCGGAAGCGATCTGACCGACAACATCGCCGCCCTGAGACTGGCGGCCGTCCGCGATGGGGCCGTGGAAGCCCTCAACGGCATGACGCCGGGCGAGTACTACCATCGGATCGCCGCCAATCTGGGCCAGCAGGTGTCTCTGAAGCAGTCCCGCCAAGATAACGTTGAGGCCATGCTCCAGAACCTCGAACAACGCCGCAGCGAGCTCAGCTCCGTCAACATCAATGACGAAGCGGCCCAATTGCTGGTCTTCGAGAAGATGTTCCAGGCGGTGGCAAAGTACCTAAGCAGTATTCAGACAACCATGACGACATTGATGAATATGGTCTAATCATGAGCGGATCGTTAACCAGCATCTCCGAGAACGTCCGGTACGCCCTGCAACTGCATGGCAGAGCGATCACCCAACTGCAGGAACAGGCCTCCACGGGCAATCGGGTCAACCGCGGCTCGGACAGCCCCTCGGACGCCTATCGCATTCTTGGACTGAACTCCCAGGACCGGTCCCTGGCCAGCTACAAGGAAAACGTCACGGAGCTGATCGGCAACCTGGAGATCTCCTCGACGATCATCACGGATATGGCCTCCGAGCTGGCGGGCACCCGAACGCTGCTGACGCAAATCGTCGGCGGCGTGCACGATCTGGACGGACAGAAGCGAATCGCCGACAAGCTGAACAACACGCTGGAACAATTGGTCTCGCTGGCCAACACCAAACATGCGAACCAGTACCTCTTTGGGGGCAACAACACGAGCTCCGCTCCCTATTTGGTGGTGCGCGAGGGGGGCAAGATCTCGCAGGTGAGTTACCAGGGCAGTGATGAGTCCCGCAGCATCGACGTGGCGCCGGGCCTGGATATCGAGGCCTATCACGTCGGCGACGCGATCTTTCGCAGCGGTGATCGCGGCGAGCCGGTCTTCCTGGGCCAGACGGGCGCCGCCGCGGGGACGGGGACCTCCAACGTCCGGGGCGATGTCTGGCTGACGGTGGACCACGACGGCACGAACTATCGCATCTCCATCGACGACGGGGCCAGCTTTGTGACGGTGCCCGCCGGCGGAGAAACCAACCAGGCCGTGACAGATTCCCGCACCGGCCGCGTCCTGTATGTGGACACGACCGGAATCCACAGCACCGGCGTCGAACTCGTCCGAGTGCCGGGAACGTACGATGTGTTCGGGACCCTGATTAGCCTGAGAGACATCCTCCTCAACAGGCGAGATCTGTCCCCCACGGAGATGCAGGACTACGTCGACAAGGGGGTTGCCGCCGTCGAGGAGGTTCGCAACCTTCTCATACAGGCGGAGGTCTCTACGGGCTCGAAGGTCGCATTCCTGAATACCCTCAAGAACAACCTTGAAAACATGCAGTTCGACACAACGGATGAGACGACGCGGCTGCAGGAGGCGGACATCGCACAGATTGCCATCGACCTTTCCCGCCGGGAAGTGCTCTACCAGATGTCACTCGCCGTGGCCGGCAAACTGATGAGCACGTCATTATTGGACTTCATCCGGTAGAGTCTCTGCCACAGTGAGAGGTCAGCCGGACACTCGCAAAGACACGCTTACGCGAGCGTAAGCATGGCACCCCGCGCCCCAAATATCGGCTGGTTTGCAGACACGGGTGTCTGATTTCTATCCAGATGGAGCAGCGGGTGCGGCTGCCATCGATTTCCATCGCGGTTTCGCCTCACGGCATGCAATTTGCAGAGGTCCGAAGGAATTGTGACCTCCATGTGATGGATCGTCAAAAGGAGTACGGCCAATGGCAACACAGACGGATTCGAGCTACTACCAGAGAGGTTTGCAGCTTGCCGACAAGGGCAAGTACCAGGAGGGACTCCACTGCATCCGCGAGCACCTGCGGACCGCGCCGCACGACGTGCAGGCCCTCAATGACGCCGGGGCCATCCTGCACTGTCTGGGCCAAACCGACGACGCGATTGCCTGCCTCGCGCGAGCCCGCGATCTCAACGGCGGCAGCGGCGAGATCATCTGGAACCTCGTGGAGGCATATCTGGGCGGCGCGATGGCCAGCGAGGCGGCGGGGCTGTTCGATGACATGGAGCGGCTGGGCATTCTGAGTATCGACGTCCTCAACCGCACGGCCACCATGTTGCTGGATCAAGGCAAAAAGGGCGAGGCTATGGAGGTGCTTCTCCGCTCGTACCGGTTGTGGCCGGAGCAAGAGGTGCTCAAGCCGATCCTCGACGTGGTCCGCGGCAAACGGCCGAAGGTGGCGTTCTTCCGTTGCGGCGGCGGCGAGGACGGGGTCCTTGCCGATGTTTGCGAGTTCGTGCAGCAGCGGTTTGCGACCGAGTTCCACGCCGGGATGGATCCCGGCAGGATGGCCGAGCGGATGCGGTGGGCCGACATCTGCTGGTTCGACGGGGGAGGCGAGATGGTTGTGGAGGCGTCCCGGCGGGTCGAGCGCAAGAAGATGATCGTCAGCCTGCGCCGCAGCGACATCCGGGACCGCTGGGCCAAACAGGTCCGGTGGGAGAACGTGGACATCCTGGTTCAGATCGGCAGCTCGGCCGTGGAGGAGGCGCTGCTCGCCCAGGCGCCTGACATTCGCAATCGGACGCGCCTGGTGGTCGTGCCGAACGGCGTGAACCTGGACCGCCGTCTCTTCCGTCAGCGGACCGGCGGCAAGTCCCTCGCCTGCACGGGCTGCCTCACGATGGAGGCCAACCCCGCTTTTCTGTTGCAATGCATGCAAAAGCTGCACTACATCGATCCTCAATATCGCCTGTTCTTCTCGGGCGTTTTCGAGAGTCCTTCCCTGGAGCAGTACATCCGGTACATGGTTCAGACCCTGGACCTGAGCGGGGTCGTCTTCTTCGAGCCGCACCCGGGGGACTTGAACGCTTGGCTCAGCGACAAGCACTTCGTCGTCGCCGGCGGGATCGGCGAGAGCCAGGTGGAGGCGCTGCTGGCCGGCATGGCCTGCGGCCTGAAGCCCGTCATCCACAACTTCCCGGGGGCCGAGAAGCTGTTCCCGGCACGGTACCTGTTCAATATCGCCGAGCAGTTCTGCGAGCAGGTCCGGTCCCAGCACTACGAGCCCGAGAGCTACCGCCGCTTCGTGCAGGAACGTTACCCGCTGCAGGAACAGCTCAAAAAGGTCAACGGGATTCTCACACAGCTTGAGACGGAGATCGACCTGGAGTCGCTTACCGTATCCGGCCCACAGGCCGGCGTGAACCAGAGATGACCATTCCACCCGTGATGCCTGATTCCTCCAACGCGCTGCGGAACTGCAGGCCCGTGCGTCGCCGGCGAGTGTCCGCGGAAAGCGGTAAACGGGGGCCGCTGGTCACCGTCCTGCTGCCCACGTACAACCGGCGCCGGTGTCTGGCGGAGGCGCTCGCCGGCGTGCTGCGGCAGACCTACCGCGACCTGGAGATATTCGTCGTCCGCGACGGCGGCGAAGAGGTGGGCGACATCGTTCGATCGTTCCCGGATCCTCGCGTGGTCTTCATCGACCGCAAAGAGAACCGCGGCAAGCCGTTCTCCCTGAACGAGGCGCTGGCCCGGGCCCGGGGCAAGTACGTGGCCTATCTCGATGATGACGACGTGTACTATCCGGATCACGTGAGAACGCTGGTCGATGCACTGGAAGGCCCGACCGATTGCCAGGCGGCGTACAGCGACTTGTACAAGACCAGCTGCGAGGTGACGCCCGGCGGCAACCGGCGGGTCCTCAGCAAACAAGTGGAAATCAGCCGGGACTTTGACCGCTTCCTGATGCTTCACTTCAACCACGTCCTGCACGTCTCCCTGATGCATCGGCGGGACCTGCTCGACAGGACCGGTCCGTACAACGAGCAGTTGAACATCCTCATCGACTGGGACATCACCCGCCGGCTCTCGTTCTTCACGGATTTCCACCACGTCCCCGCCGTCACGGGCGAGTTCTACAGCCCGATGGGGGAGTCCGACCGGATCTCCTGCCGGCGGCGCAAGGACTCGCAGGAGTACCTGCGGAACCTCCTGGCGATTCGCACGACCCGGCCGCCCAAGCCCTGGCCGAAGATGAAGGACTTGTCCATCATTCTTCTCGCGGACAGGCTGGACGAGCGTACCGTCAACGTGATGCTCCGCATCTGGCGGTATGCATTCTATCCGTACAAGCTCTTGATTCCTGTGCCGGCGGCGGATATGGGCCGGCTGAACGTTCGTATGCCCAACGTGGAGCTCGTGCCGGTGAATCCGCTCAGCTCGCCGGCCGAGCGGGTTGACGCGGCGCTGCGCAGGTGCGAAGGCGACTACGTGGCGGTCGTGCCGTGCGCTATGGCCGTCGAGGAGATGTGGGTGGAGAGGCCGCTGTACGCGCTGATGCACAGCACGGCCCGCGAAGGTTTCCTGCTCGAAGGCGCCACACCACGATCCTGGGCGGCCGTGCTGCGGCGGACCGATCTGGACCAGGCGCGAAGGGCCCACGTGCACTTGTCCGTGCAGGCGTCGCTCACAGCCGCGAATATCCAGGTGCGCCAACCCCAAGAGGAAGAAATGCCGTTCCAGTTCGACGAACTGCTGCGACAGGCCAAATTGGCGGAGGCCGACGGCGACTGGACCGCGGCGGCCCGGCTGTTCGAGCGCATGGGCGAGCGCTTCGGCAACCACCTGTGGATGAAGACGATGGCCGCCCGCGCGTACTTCGAGGCGGGGGACCACCCCACGGCCGGCCGGCTGAGCGGCCAGGTGAATCTGCAACGTCCGACGGTGGACACGTTGCTGCTCGAAGCCAAAGTCTGCCGGCGGAAACAGGATTTCGACACGGCGATCCGGCTGCTGAGCCAGGCCGAGCAGATGCTCGGGAATCATGTACAGTCTCCGGCCCATCCGGAAAGGAACTGCTGTTCGACGTAGTCGAGCTGCTTTGAGGATTTCAGGACTCGGATATCCATGACTACAGCACGAACGAACGATGTGGATCGGGACAGGCACGCACAGCACTACGAGGTCTTGCGCGAGCTGGGGGACTGTTATACCTCCGTCGGCAATTACAGCCAGGCGCAGCGCTGCTACGAGAAGGCGGCCTCGCTCGGGCCCGACGAGCCGGGACCCTACGTGGGACTGGGCGTGGCGGCGATGCAGAAGGACAAGCTCGACGACGCGGAGATCGCGTTTCGTGTGGCCTGTCGGCTGGACCCGGGGTGCGCCAAGGCCTATGCCGGCCTGGCAATGATCGCGCAGCAGCGGCGGGATTTCCCCCATGCCTTCGATCTCTACATGAAATCGCTGGAGCTCGATACGAATAACATCACGGCCCTGTTGGGCATGTTCCAGGTCTCCTGCGAGATGGGGTCCTTCGCGAGAATCATCTACTACCTGGAGGTGTACCTCCAGATGCATCCGGGTGACACGTCGGTGATGTTCGCCCTGGCGGCCTTGTATCTGAAAGACCGCCGGCGGGATCAATCGAAGGCCATGCTGCTGAACCTCCTGACCCTGGAGCCGGCGAATCGCGACGCCGCCAATCTTCTGGAAGAAGTGGAACATGCATGTTCGGAGGTCCCATGAGCGACGAATGTACAGGCGAGCAGCCGAAGATGCCGGCCCAGGCGGAGGCGGAAATAGCGCTCGACCGGTTGCACGAATTGCTGGAAGAGCAGCTTGAGCTGGTGCACCAGGGCCGTCTGGCTGCCGCGGAGAGCCTGTGTGAGCAGACTGGTCATCTTGTGCATGCGGTCGTGGCCGCCGGTACGCTTGCGGGGCCCGCCGGGAGCGACCCGCGCCAGTCTCTCCTGCACATTTACCAACAGCTTTGCCTGGCATTGACGGCACAGAGGGAGGAAGTGTCGGCCTCGCTCCGCAACGTCCGCGGGGGCAAACGAATGCTGAGGGTCTATGGAAAGCACGTATCCTGAAAGCAAATCGGCCAGCGTGGCGGAGGGTGGCTCCGCGGGCCGGGCCTGCGTGCGGTGCTCCATCATCCTGCCGGTCTCGTCGCCGCGATCCGAGCTCGTGGCCTATGCGGAGCGATTGTGCCGACAGGACGTTCCGAGCGATTATGAGATTGTCCTCGGCGGCAGGGCGGCGGAAGCCGGGAGACTCCCATCCGGGATGTCCATGCCCAACGTCCGGCTCGTTGACCTCCCTGCGACGGCGTCGTCCGGCTCTCTGATGGATCTCTGTGCCGCGTCGGCGCGTGGCATGTACATGCTCTTCGTGCAGGAGACTGCCGACTTCAGCATCGAGGCCGTGGACGAATCGATCCGGGAGCTTGAGAATTCCGGCAACGAGCTGAGCATCTCGCAGACCGGCAGGTTCGTGCTGGTGAGACAGTCCTTGTATCGCAAGGTCGGACGACTCCACGCACTGCTGGAACAACTTGGCCCCATCGACAAAGAGCCGGAGCCAACAGCGCCCGCCGTCACGTGCCGCGTGCGAGGCCTCGACAAGGACGGTCTCTCGATCCCCTGTGGCGCCGGCACATTCATCGACCCGGATGTCGTGATCGATTCGCCGCAGCGCGTCAGGATCGGCACGAACTGCGTGATTCGCAAGGGCGTCGTCCTTCGAGCGGAAGGCGGCGAGATCGTCATCGGCGACCACTGCGTGCTCAACCATTACACCGTCTTTCACGGCAAGGGCGGCATCTACATCGGCGACTGGACGATCATCGCCCCGCACTGCGGCCTGTACGCCCAGAACCACACCTTCGACAGTTTCGATGTCCCCATCACGAGGCAGCCGAATGTCGGAAAAGGAATCTACCTGATGGGCGACAACTGGCTCGGGGCGGGCGCCGTCCTCTGCGACGATGTCACGCTCGGCAAAGGGGCCGTCATCGGCGCCAATTCCACGGTCACGAGATCCGTCCCCATGGGGTGCATCGCGGCGGGCTCGCCCGCGAGAGTGATCCGAAAACGGTACAACGACGCCTGGGATTTCCATCAGAGGGAACGGGCGGCCCTCCACGGCATGCCGGCAAAGATCAGCGAGTACGTCAATGAACGGGGCCGGCGAATCGCATCGCTCGTGGAGGCCGCGGACCGCGTCCTCGACGTGGGGTGCGGAGAAGGCGCCATCACGAGCCTGCTCACTCGCAAGTGCCCCAATGTGACCGGCTGCGACTACTCGACGGAAGCAGTGGAGATCGCTGGAAAGGAGCATCCTAAACTCCAATTTGTCTACTCCAACTCGACACACCTGCGATTCGAGGACAACACATTCACGAAGGCCGTTTTGTCCGAGGTGGCGGAACATCTGCTGCCCGTCCAGCTTGCCCGAACGCTCCGTGAGATCCATCGGGTCCTCGAATCCGGCGGGACGTTGGTTCTGAGCACGCCCCTGACGGGCAAAGGTGCACAGACCTCGACATATGCCCACATCCACGAGTATTCCGAGGTGGAAATCGGGGCACTTCTGAAGAAGATCTTCGGAACCGCTCGGCTTGTGGACAGGCAATTCGGGATTCTCCTGGCCCAGAAGAGGGAATCATTGTGATGGATCCAAAAGGAATCGAGATCACGTTGTCCGGTGCAAACCAGGGCCAAGGACGTTCCGACGGCCGGCGGGTCCTGCTCACCACCTCGGCGGCGCCGGCGCAGTCGCCGTTTTCGACGAGGGAGAAACGGCCGCCCATAGGGATCGGCTTCCTGATCTCCGTGCTGCGCGACGCCGGACACAAGGTGTCCTTCATCGACAATTATCTGCAACCCAGCGATTTCCTGGAGACCGGATACCTCCGGGAGAACGCCATCGACTTCGTGGGCATCTACGCCAACACGATCTGCTTTCGCGACACGCTTCGGATGCTCCACGCGATGCAGCGGTTGCGGCAGACGGGGCAGTGGCGGGGCAAGATCGTCGTGGGCGGGCCCCATGCCGCCGTGGCGCCGCAGACGATCCCGGATTTCGTGGACTTCATCGTCCAGGGCGAGGGCGAGTACGCCATGCGGGACATCGTCGCGGGCAAGGTCGCCGACCGCATCGTCCGCTACCCGCGGATCAACGAGCTGGACACGCTCCCGATGCCGGCGTGGGACTGCTTCGTCGATCTGCCCTACGAATGGGGTATGAAACTGATCGGGGCCGAACCTGTCTTCACGATGAACACGAGTCGCGGCTGCCCGTTCCGCTGCGCTTTCTGTTCCGTGGGCTCCATCTGGGGCAGGAAATACACCTCCTTCAGCGCGGAGCGGATTATCTCGGATATCGAGCATCTTGTTCACAAGTACGGGGCGAAGGGAATCTACTTCCGGGAGGACAATTTCACTCTCAACGAAGGGCGGTTGAGGAAATTCTGCGATCTGCTGCTGCGCAAGAGCCTGGACATCTCCTGGGTCTGCGAGACGCGGGTGTCCAACCTGAGCGAGGAGCTTGTGCAACTGATGGCGCGGGCGGGGGCGAAAGGCTTCTACTTCGGCGTGGAAAGCGGCTCGCAGCGAATGCTGGACCTGATGCGCAAGGACATCACCACGGACCAGATCCGCAACGCGTTTCGATGGTGTCGCGAGTCGGGAATCAAGACGATCGCCAGCACCATCATCGGCGTGCCGGGGGAAACGGACGAAGACCTGCGCGAGACCAACGAGCTTCTGGAGGAGATCAAACCCACGCGGGTCTGGCGCAACGTATATACCGGTATCCCCTACAGCGACCTGTATCACACGGCCGTCAAGGAGCGACTGTACGAATGTATCGATGACCGGGGCATCGTCTACCTGCAGGGACACAACGAGAGGGTCGGCCGTTACTACCAGGACCAGTGGAACGCGCGCATACCCGACACGGAACAGAACAAGGACTGGACCAACAAGCCGAAGATCAGCGTGCTGATGGCCGTGTACAACGGCGAGCAATTCCTGCCCCATGCGTTGGAGAGCATCTATCGCCAGACCTGCCAGGACTTCGAATTCGTCATCGTCGATGATGGAAGCTCCGATCGCACACCCGAGATCCTGCTCGGCCGGAAGGACTCGCGAACGGTGATCTACAGGAACGCACAGAGGCAGGGCCTGACGAAATCGCTGAACGCCGGTCTGAAGCTGTGCAGGGGGGAATACATCGCGCGCATGGACGCCGACGATGTCTCGCTGCCCCAGCGATTCGAAAAGCAGTTGGCGGTCCTGGAAAGGAATCCCCAGTGCCTCGTCGTAGGCTGCTGGTGCGCCAGAATCGATTCGGAGGGGAAAGTCTGCGGCCAGTGGCGATTGCCGACGGAGCCCGCAGACATCAAAGCGGAACTTGCAGCAAGAAACCGTATGGCTCACGGCACGGCCATGGTGCGGCGAGCCGCCCTGGTCGAGGTCGGCGGCTACGATGAGAGATTCCAATACGCCCAGGATTATGACCTGTGGTTGCGATTGAGCGAGATCGGCGAGCTGCGCAATATCGGCGAGTATCTGTATGCCCTGAGGCGCTGGGAGGGAGCGATCACCAACGCCAAGAAGGAGATGCAGGACCAGTACGCCCAGTATGCACGGCAGGAAGCGCAGCGACGAGGAACGCCGGGGCCGAAGGTCTGCGAAGATGCAGCGACTGTGTCGGGCCGGAGACTGAAGATCGCCATCCTGCCTCATAAGAACAACCTCTCCTTCATGGGCGAGATCCTGGCGCATCTGCGGACGGCCCACGACGTGTGGGTCGTGGACTGCAACGAGAAGAAGGACATCTCGCGGGCGCTGAAGACAGCGGATGTGTGCTGGATCGAGTGGGCCACGGATTTCGCTGTCCGCGCGACAAAGCAGCCGCGGCGATGCAGGACCATCCTCCGCCTCCACAGCTTCGAGGCGTTCTGCTCTTTCCCGAAAGAGATTCACTGGGAAAACGTCGACGATCTGATCTTCGTCAGTCCCCACATCCGAGATATTCTGAAGGCCCAGGTCCCGGACATCGAGACCAGGGTCCGCACGCACGTGGCGCCCAACTGCGTCGATCTGACCAAGTTCCACTTCACCGACCGGTCTCGTGGCAAGAACCTCGCGTTCGTCGGCTCGCTGCGTCCGGCCAAGAACCTGCCCTTCCTGATGCAGTGCCTGCGTGAGATCCTGGCCGCCGATCCCGGCTACACGCTGCACATCGCGGGCGAGCTGTTCGGCGATGAGCTGCACCAGGGCGAGCTGAAGCATTACCTCCAGCACATCGAGAAAGAGCTTGGGATTCACAGCCGCGTCTTCTACTACGGCCGCGTCGAGGATGTGAGTTCCTGGCTGGACGATAAGGATTTCATCCTCTCCACGAGCATTCGCGAGGGCCACCCGGTCAACATCATCGAAGGCATGGCCAAGGGGCTCAAGCCCGTGATCCACAACTACCCCGGCGCCGGGAGCTGCTACCCCGGGAAATGGATTTTCAACACGGCCGAGGAATGTCGCGCCATCGTCCTGTCGGCGGACTTCGACCGGCGGGAGTACCTCGCCTACGTGCAGGAGCGGTGGTCCACGCAGCGCGTCCTGCCGCAGATCGATGCGATTCTCCGTTCCGCCGCCAACCGCTCGCAGGACAGCATGTTGGCAGCGTCCCACATTCTTGAGATTGGGCCTATGCAAGCTACGAAGACGGGTGGCAGCGTCAAGGCCGAAGGCTCTGGCGATGGCGGATGGGCAAACCATCGCCAAGCTGCGCTTGACGATGCCACCCGGCTGCGGGACAATCCCTTCGACCCATCCGGGGCTCAGACTACTCCAAGCGGACCTGTGTCTTTGGGTCGCCCGAAAGTCACTGTGGTCACGGCGTGCTATGAGGCGGAGGCATTCCTGCCGCAGTGCATCGACAGCATTCTGGCTCAGACGATGCCCGAGTGGGAGCTGTTCCTGCTCGACGACGGCAGCACGGATGGGACGCGGCGCATCATCCAGGACTACGCAAAGCGCGACCCCCGGATCAAAACCTTCTGCTTCGACGACAACAAGGGGCCGTACGTCCGGCGCAACTGCGCCATCGAGCGGGCCGCCGCCGATTTCATCGTCATCCACGATGCCGACGACATTATGGCTCCCAATAAGCTTGAACGATTGTACGCGGCGATTACGGAGGACGGCCGCCTCGGGATCGTGGGATCGTTCTACCGCATGTTCCTCGACGGCTCTCCGGACGTGGACCATACGGAGGATGTGGCGCTCGCGGCCACGCACGAGCAAATCCTCGACATGTACCGCACGTACGGCACGTCCGACTTCTGCCCGCACGGCATCGCCATCATCCGCAAGAGGCTGTTCGAGGAGATCGGGCTTTATGATGAGAACCCGTTCGGTTCCGACTCCTTCTGGCTGCTCAAGGCCGTGGAGTACGCATGCCGGACAGACGAGGTCCGATTCAGGAACATCCCGGAGTTCCTCACGCTGCGCCGGATGCACCTGGATTCGCAGACGGAGAAGCTGCCCTCCTTCGATCCCCGCAGCCCGCGGGCGAAGTTCCGTGACTACCGGCGCAGCCAGATTCAGAAATTGAGGGAACGGCTCGACGCCGACCCGAACGCCGACATCCGGGCCGAGCTTCGCGGGTCCATCTGCAACGACTTCGTGGCCCGGCACGGCCATCTCTTCCCGCAGTGGGCCGGCGAGCCGCTGACGAGCCGGATGGCCGGGGAGTTCGTCGCCCGCATCTTCTCGCAGTTCACCAAGGGACAATTCGTCCGCTGCATCGAGACGTGCGGGATCGTGGAGCGGCTGATCGAAGGCGTCACGCGCAGCGTGCGGTGCTACGACCTGGTCCGGGGACTGGCGTACTTCGCGCTGGCCTTGCCCGAGCAGAGCCGCCAGTGCCTGCAGCGCGAATTCGACACGCACGGAACGCAGGTGGCCCGCGACTTTTGCAGAGACTACCTGGAGCGGCAGGACGCGTCCTGGACAAGGGCTCAGCGTCACGAGATTGTCCGTGATGCCGCGTTCGGCACATTGGAGGAGGCTGTCCCTACGTGTCCGACAAAGCCGCTGATGGATTGCAGAAACGGTCGCGCCGTCCGGCTTTCGATCGTCGTCGAGGTCGGCGACGATACAGCACGATGTCACGAACTCTTCCTGCGGCTCAACGAGCAAACGGAGAAGGCGTTCGAGGTGATCGCGCTTGTTCCGCCGGCGTGCAGGCAGGCCCTCGATCCACTCGCGGCACAGTCTGATTCCGGCATCGTGCTTGTGGCACGCGAGGCGGAGGCGAATCGATGGGAGCGAAGAAACGCCGCTGCCGCCCATGCCAGGGGTCAATATATCGCTTTCTTGAACGAGCACACGGTTCCGGAAAAGGACTTTGTGCATGCTGTTCTGGATCGGTTCGGCAGGCACGACATCAACGGATTGCGCGGCCGAATCGTCGGCGGACCCGGTGAAGACCTGCCGCGACGTTACGACCTCGGCGACACGCCGGTCTATGCCGCCTGCGATACGGATGAGTTCTGTGCCTTTCGCAAGGACACGTTCACGCGTCTGGGCGGATTCCCGCCGACGCCATTCCATCGAGGCGCAATCCAGTTGTCGTACCGCATCTACACGGACCGGGAAGGACCACAGCGGCCGATCCTGTACTGCCCGGAGATCGTCGTCCACTGCACCTGTCCGCAGCGGAATCATGCGCATCTCGTGGACGAGTTTGCCCTGGAGAATCGGTTCTGCATCGAGCACCTCAAGCGGATGCGGCAGAACGAACTCGATGAGGAACAGAATCAGCTCGCCTTCCTCCGGTTCGTCGAGAGCCTGTACCCTGGGCAGGGGTGGACCGAGGAGGAGCCGTATCGGCACTGCAAAGACAGCGCCCTCTTCTTTGAGAGGCTGTTCCCCGCCATTGCGGTCGAGTGGGGCGATAAGGCGCTGGCGTGCAAGCCGGACTCGTTGAAGGCGCATTACGTCGTCGGCGCATCCTACGCCCGCATGGGTAAACCGGACCTGGCACACCGGCATTTCGAGGCGATTCTCGATTTCCTGGAAGGTCAGCTCGCCCTCGGACGATTGGACCGCGACCAGTCGGACTTCAGGGATTATGCGAACCTTGGGGAGTGCTACGTCGCGAGCTGCACGCTCCTGGCCCAGTGTTACGCGCAGCGGAATCGCTATGAAGATGTCCATCGGGTCTATGGCCGCCTGCTGGGCAATCCCCATGTGAAGATCCCGCAGGACCAGAAGCGAAAGATGCAGAACGTGCAGGAGCGTTTGAACCGGATTCGCTCCTCGCCGCTCAAACGCGGCGCCGGCCATCGCCCGGTGAACGCGGGCAGGATCGATGGCTGCGTCAAGCCCGCGGGTATCGAGCCAATCCGCACGGCGCGTCCCAGACCCAAGGTCACGGTCGTGACCGCCTGCCACAACGGCGAGAGACACCTGCCTGAGTGCATCGAGAGCATTCGAGGACAGACCCTGCAGGAATGGGAGCTTCTTCTGCTCGATGACGGAAGCACGGATGGAACGCGGGAGATCATCGACAGGTGCGCCCGGCTCGATCCTCGCATAAGACCTCACCACTTCGAGGACAATCGAGGCCCGTACGTCCGGCGGAATTTCGCCATCGCGCAGGCGGCGTCGGAATTCATCGTCATCCAGGACGCCGACGACATCATGACTCCGGAAAAACTCGATACCCTTCATCGTGAAATCGCGCAGGACCCGCGCCTGGCCATCGTCGGCTCCTGCTACCGGACGTTTCTCGATCCGTGGCGCGGCCTTGAGTATACCGAGTGCAATGACCTGCCTCTGGCGCAGGAGGAGATCGTCGAGCGGTTTGCCTCGTGGCGACATGCCATGAGCCACGGCTCGGCCATCATTCGCAAGGCCCTGTTCGACGAGATCGGGTCCTACGATGAGAACCCGTTCGCTTCGGATTCGTTCTGGTCCGCCAAGCTCGGCGAGTACATCCGGCGGACGGCACGCTGGAAGGTGAAGAATGTCCCGCCGTACCTGACCTTCATCCGCGTGCACGCGATGAGCCAGACGCACACATTGTCGACGTTCGACCCCCGGAATCGAAGGGCGCGGTACCGCCGGTACTGCGAATGCAAACTGCAGAGGATTCGCGAGAAGATGCAGGCCGAGCCGGGCGGCGATATCCGCCGGGAGTTGAGAGAGTGCGACTGCTCCGATTTCCTGCTGAGGTTCAAGGCCCATATCCCCATCTGGGAGAGTGAGCCGCTCGACAGTCGCCTGGTCCCGCAACTGCTGGAGAGCGCGGTCTGGCTGTTCAACCGCGCCTATTACATCAGTTGCGTGAGCATGTTGAACGGCATCGAGGCGATGGAACGCGGCCTGGTCCGTCGGATGCGGAATGTCGACCTGCTCGGGGCAATGGCGCTTTACGCCCTGGACGTGAAGGAGCAGAGCCTGTCCCATCTGCATCGCGAGATCGAGCACCACGACAGCGCAGCCGCGAGGCAGTTTCTCCGGGACTACTTCGAGCGGGGCGTCAAGACCGACGTGCGGCAGTGGTGCGCGGATCATGGCGACCGCTTCGACCTGGAGATGATCGATACTCAGCCGGCGGCTGCAGGCGCGCCGGTGGCACTGAAATCCTGATGCCGTCTTCAGATGCCCGTTTTTCGAACGATAATACATATGGGACCGTGTGCTCACAGAACGGGGACACGCGCACAGGCAGTGTGCCGTGCCCGCTGAAAGGGATAGTGGAGTTTTGCAGAACTCCACGGGATCGATAAGAATGGGCGAATTGCGTCTTCCGGGGCTTTTCACCGGGATCGATACCAACCAGTTGATCAGCCAGCTCATGGCGCTGGAGCGCCGCACGGTCACCCGGTACACCCAGCGACAGAGCCTCTGGAACGAGCGGAAGAACGCGCTGAGCGGCATAGAGACCAAGCTCGAGACCTTCAAGAGCACGGTGGCGGCCCTGTCCGACGCCGACAAGCTCCGCGCCTACGCCACCGCATCCAGCGACACCGACATCGTGACGGCGGAGGCCTCCCACAACGCCTTCGAGGGCAACCACACCGTGATCGTGAATCAGCTCGCCAACGGGGAGCGCTGGGCACACACGGCGGGCAAGGAGTACGCGGAGGACTACGTCGGCGCCGGCACGTTCATCTACTCCTACAACCACCAGGAAACGGTCATCACCACGACCGACGACACCACCCTCGAGGACCTGGTGGGACTGATCAACAACGATGCGAACAACCCGGGCGTCACCGCCAACCTGCTCTACTACAACGGCGCCTACCATCTCATGCTCAACGGCAACGACGCCGGATCGGATTACGAGATCCAGATCAGCGCCAGCAACACGGAGGTCTGGCAGATGGGCTCGCCGCTGGCCGTCGGCGGCGAGAATGCGGCGCTGGCCGACAAGATCACGGCGCTTGACCAGTTCAGCGGCACGCTCGCCGGCGATGAGTACATCACGATCGGCGCCAGGCTCCACGATGGGACGGTTGTCAGTCAGGACCTCGCCATCAACGGGCATACGACCCTCAACCATCTCGTGGAAGAGATCAACGACGTCTTCGCGGGCACCGCTACGGCGACGCTGGTCAACGGCCAGATCCGCCTGACCGACCACGCCGGCGGCGCCAGCCTGATGGAGCTGAGCCTGACCTACGACCCCGGCTCCGGCGCCACCACGTTCGACATCCCCGCCATCAGCCGGCTCACGCAGGGCGGCAGCACCGTCGCCAGTCTCGCCGGATTTGCCGCCGCCGACTTCACGCAAACCCAGTCCGCCCAGGATTCCCAGATCAAGGTGGATGGGTACCCATCCGGCGCGGGCGAGTGGATCACCCGCAGCTCCAATACGATCGACGACGTCATCCAGGGCGTGACATTGCACCTGCACGACACCGGGACCGTCCAGGTGAACCTGACCCGCGACGTCGCGTCGGTCAAGGGAAAGCTCGACTCCATGGTCGCCGCGTACAATGCCGCCGTCGCCTTCATCAAGGAGAAAACCGACTACAACGATGCCCTCAAGACCGCCGGCGTGCTCATGGGCGACTCCGTCGTCCGCAACATCGTCAACGATCTTCGCACGCCTCTCGTGCGGCAAACCAGCGGGTTCGTCATCGACGTCGACACCTTCCTCACCCCGGCCCAGATCGGCATCGAGCTCGACGGCGACGGCATGATGAGCCTCAGCGCCAGCGCGTTCGACGAGGCCATCGCGGAGGACTATCGGGGCGCCCTGGCCATTATCGGCGCCGACAAGACGGGCAGCTCCAGCAGTAATACGATCGGGTTCTACGGAGCCTCCGCCAAGTACACCACGGCGGGCGCCTACAACGTGGAAGTGACCGTGGCCGGCGGCGCGATTACGAGCGCCAGGATCAAACTGGCCACGGACGTCACCTATCGCAACGCCACGATCAACGGCAACATCGTCACCGGCGACAGCACCTTCGATAGCGACGGCGAGCCGGTCAATCCGGAAAACGGCCTGCAGTTGAGCGTGGACCTGAGCCAGGACGGCACGTTCACCGCCACGGTCCGCGTCAAGCAGGGCTTCGCCGGCGCCATGGCGGATGTCCTGGATCGGGTTCTCAAGGCCACCACCGGCACAATCCAGTTGGACCAGGACCAGGCCGACGACCAGATCGAGCACCTGCAGGACAGGATCGACCTGGAGCAGCAGCGCCTGACCGACCGCCAGGCCCGCCTGGTGGCGAGGTTCGCCCGCCTCGAGAAGACGCTGGCCCTCCTGAAGAACCAGATGTCCGCCCTCGGGATGAGCTAGTCACCGGACCCTTGCCTGGAAATTGGCTTTGTTTCGCACCGCGTATCTTCCGGCGATTGGCTTTGTTTCACACAACCGCCCACAGCAGCATGGGTGGCATCGTCAATCCGTAGAGACGCAAGATCTTGCGTCTCCACCAGGCGATGGTCCTCCTGAGACGCCCCAGATTGGGTTTGTTTCGCACAATCGCTCACCATCTCCCCGCCGGCACGGGTGGCATCGTCAATCCGTAGAGACGCAACATTTTGCGTCTCCACCAGGTGATGGTCCGGCTCAGATGGAATGGAGCTGTCGCGGGGTTCGAGTTTGCGTTTGAGCCGCAGGTGCTCAAGGTTGGCCATCGTCCTGTGCAGACTGCCTTCGATCCGCCGCTCATGCATCAGCAGCCGGTCCAGGACCCTTTCATGGAAGAAGTCCTTTGCCACCATCCGGCCGACCGCAAAAC
>Ga0214473_10000586_pt1 | contig 50751 bp, 48 predicted proteins | sample RVTome_7_FD_203509 | JGI IMG/M metagenome (GOLD analysis project Ga0214473, IMG submission 203509) | Soil microbial communities from uranium-contaminated site in the Upper Colorado River Basin, Wyoming, United States - RVT98D197 | ecosystem: Environmental > Terrestrial > Soil > Contaminated >...
CTCAAGCTCCGTGAGTTCCTCTATGCGGGCCTCCCTCTTCTTCTCCTCTATCATCCTGCGCATGTCGTACTTCTTGGCCTCATCGAGCGCGGTGCGGGCCTCTTCGCCCGTGAGGAATTCAAGCTCCGCTTTGGAGGCCTCAAGCAGTGCCTGCGAGGTCACCTTTTTGTATTTGCTCGGTATCTTCGGCTTGGCCCCGAAGGAAAGCTCCTTTGCCCTCTGTGCGACTATGGTCACGAGCCTGAAACGGCTGTCCAGCTTCTTTTTATCCGCTATTACCGGAAGCGAAACTATGTCCATGTCCATTTATTCCGGCTCCTCCTTCAGCGCAAGAATTGATTTTTGATCCAGTCCGGGTCGACCTTGTCGACGGAGGCCCTTCTGGCCAGCACTATTGCGTTCAGCTCCTCAAGGGCCTTCTCAAATATATCATTTACTATAACATAATCATAGATTTTGTATTCGTTTATTTCGTCCAGGGCCTTTTTGAGCCTCCTCTTTATCTCTTCGGGGCTGTCGGTCTTTCTCCCTTCCAACCTCTCCTTCAGGCCCTTTAGCGAGGGGGGGAGAATGAATATGAGCACCGCCTCGGGAATTTTCTTTCTCACCTGCCTTGCCCCCTGGGTGTCTATATCGAGGAGCACATCCACACCCTGCCCCGTCATGGCTTTCAGGCCCTTCTCGGAAGTGCCGTAGAAATTCCCATGCACCCTGGCCCATTCAAGAAAATCGCACGCCTCGGCCATCCGGGTGAATTCTTCCTCGCCTATGAATTTGTAATCCATGCCGTCTATCTCTCCGGGCCTCCTCTTTCTCGTCGTATAGGAGACTGAATGCCTCAAGTCGGGAAGGAGTTCGAGAAGGGCACTGGCGAGCGTCGTCTTTCCCGTTCCTGACGGGGCCGATATCACGAAGAGGTCCCCTTTGCGGCTACTCATCATGCTTTTCACTTTCGGACCCGTCACGGCCTTTATCGGCCCCGTGCTTTCCCATGAAGCGCTGGGCGATGGTCTCGGTCAAGAGGGCCGAAAGTATCACGTGCCCCGAGTCGGTTATTATGATGGAGCGCGTCCGGCGCCCTTCCGTCGCGTCCACGAGCTTTCCGGCCTCGCGGGCCTCTTCCCGGAGGCGCTTCATGGGGGCCGAGCCCGGGGTCACTATGGCCACGATCTTTACCGTGGCCACGAGGTTCCCGAAGCCGATATTCAAAAGCGCCGGGGTCAGGTCGTCCTTTCTGATTTCCACCTTTGTAAAGTCTCCTGCTTTGTCATTCCCGCAAGCGAAGCGCGTCGGGAATCCTTCTTCTTGGGAAAGATTCCGGACAAGCCGGAATGACAATATCAAACAATTCAGGTTTCATTGCAGGTTCTGGGCCTGCTCGCGCATCCTTTCCACTTCGGTCTTGAACTCTATGAAGCGCTTTATTATCTCCACGTCTTCTATTTTTGCGCCTATGGTATTTGCCTCACGGTGGAGTTCCTGAAGGATGAAGTCCAGCTCCCTGCCTATTTTCCGGCCCTTCTCGAAGAGCTTTTCTATTTGCGCCAGATGCCCTCCTATGCGCGCAAGCTCCTCCGAGATGTCGGCCTTTTCCGCAAGTATTGCCGCTTCCTGAAGCAAGCGGGCCTCCTCGAAACCGGCCTCGGCAAGGAGGGCCTTGAGCCTCCCGGTGAAGCGCTCTTTCAAGCCCGAAAGGGCCTGGGGGAGGAGGTCCCGGGCTTCCGCATAAAGCTGCAAGAGTTTTCCCGCGTGTTCGAGGATATCCGCCGCCAACATCCGTCCCTCTTCGGCCCTCATCTTTTCCACGTCCTTAAGGGCCTGCCCAAGGGCCTCGTAGAGGGGGGCCGCTTCCGGCGGCTCGGCCTCGGCCGTGAAGAATTCCTTTAAATTGACGAGGTCTCCCAAGCCGACCGGGCCGGGTATGGAAAGCTCCTTTCGGAGCCCATTCAAGACCCCGTAAACCTCTCTTGCCGCGTCCCTGTCAAGGCCGAGGGCAATTTTCCCGTTCAGGTTCACAAAGACATCGAACCTGCCCCTGGCGAATTTCCCCTTTATCATGTTCCTGATGGGAATCTCGTGCTCCAGAAGCCGGTGGGGGATCCTGACGTTTATCTCCAGAAACCTGTGGTTAAGCGAACGCACATCCACCCTGAACTCGCCCGTCTCGGCGGAGCCGAAACCGGTCATACCCTGTACGGGGTGCTTCGCACCCCTTGGGCCCTGAACGGGGGACTTAGCCCCCCTTGGGCCCTGCACTGCCGCACCCCTAATCATAGGACAATATTAAATGAGACGTTTTCTTTAGTCAAATAAGGACTTTTTAAGGACGGAGAGGTCAAGGGATTTCGAAACAGCCTTTTCAATTTCGGCTATTGAAGTCGCCTTGAGGTAAGGAAAGCTCCCAATAAGGGGAACAGGCAAAAGCCTCTGGAGAATCCCCGGGTTTGTCCGCTCGGCAAGCGTCCCCCCGGGCGGGCTGGAATAATTAAGGACGACCCCCCCTACGGATAGCCCTTTTAGAAGCGCTTTCTCGACCGTAAGAAGCGTATGGTTTATCGTCCCGAGAGACGGGCGGGACACAACGAGAAGCGGCAGGGAAAAGTCCTTTGCCATATCGAGGACGGAGTAATCTTTGGCTATCGGCACAAGAAGCCCGCCCACCCCTTCCACAATTACGGCATCGTATTTTTGAAGGAGGGTTTCGAATCTCTTCCTTATAAGGGAGGGCTCAATCAGGACGCCTTCCATCTCTGCGGCAAGGAGAGGGGCGAGGGGGTTTTCGAGCGCGTAGGGCGTAATAAGGTCTATATCCTCTTCCATATTGGCCGCCTTTTTCAGAAAAAGTCCGTCAGCGGGAATCAGTCTGCCTCCCCTGCGGGCACAGCCCGATTCCACGGGCTTCATCCCGGCGGTCTTCATGCCAAGCATATTCAGGGCGCGGATGAGCGCCGCCGCGATAACGGTCTTTCCTACTCCTGTATCCGTCCCCGTTATGAAGAAGCCGCAAGGTTTTTTCATATTATCCTGCTCTCCACCGCAAAGACCTGCCCCGTGACGCCCTCCATCTCGACCAGATTGGCTATGAACCCCGCCACTTCATCCGGCTCCGATAATCTCTTTAAAAGGCTCTCCTCTTTGGCTCCGTCCATGGCGTTTTCTGCCTTCCTGCCCATCTCGGTATCCATATAGCCGGGAAGGATGACGTTCACCTTAATGCCGTATTCGGCAAACTCGATTGCCGCTGTCTTTGAAAGGGCTATTATTGCACTTTTGCTCGCGCTATAGGCCGCCTGCCCTTTTTTCCCCTTTACGCCTGAATAGGAGGAGACGTTCACAATGTGCCCGCCTTTGCCCTGGAGTTTCATCAGGCGGGAGAAGACCTGCATGGTATTGAATATACCCGTGAGGTTTACCCTCATCACCTCGTCCCAGTCCTCCGGTTTCGCTTTGAGCGTGAGCGCATCCTTTGTAATCCCCGCCGAGTTTATGAGCACATGCGGGATGCCCCAGAGCTTGTAAAGGGCATCGGACATCTCTTTTACCTCTTCCATGTTCCCCACGTCTGCCTTGAGGGCCGCCGCGTTCTCGTCCATCTCGTTAAGTAGTTTTTTGGATTGCAACTCGTTTGCCCTGTAATTAACGGCAATCCTGTATCCCTTCCGCCAGAGCGCGAGGGCGGTCCTGCTCCCAAGCCCGCCCGTCCCGCCTGTGACAAGGGCGATTTTTTTCATCTCAAGTTTCACCCAAGTTGATATATTATAAAAAACGACATCTTATATGCGAATACATCATTTAAATTGCGCTACGTTATGCCCTGTAAGCGCCAGACTTGTAAACGGCGGAGGGGGCTTGATCTCGCCGGCTAAAATGATTTGCCATTGCCTGCTGATAGAGACGGATAAAAAATTAATACTTGTAGACACCGGGCTCGGATCGCGGGATTTAGCTCACCCGGACGGTCTGGGGCAGATCTTCCGGAAAATAATCCGGCCAAAGTTAAGCCCGGGCGAGACAGCCGCCCGGCAGATAAAAAAGCTCGGGTTCGGCACTGAAGACGTCCGGCAGATAATCCTGACCCACCTGGACCTGGACCATGCGGGAGGTTTATCCGACTTTCCAGATGCAGAGGTGCATGTATCGGGGCCGGAATATGATTCGGCGATGGCAGCGAGCTCATTCCGTGACAAGTTCAGATATCGCCCGTTCCAGTGGTCTCATAACCCCATGTGGAAAATGCACGACATTCAAGGCGAAAAATGGTTTGGGTTCGAGGCGGTCCGGGCCATTGATAATAAAGAGACCGAAATATTGCTCATCCCGTGGCGGGACATCACGATAAGGACGGTCGAAAGCTCCCAGTTCGTGGAGTTCCGGTTCAATAAATTCCCTTCCGTTTATCTCATCACCTATAAGAGCGCCGTGGAAGGGTTTGCGAAGGCGTAGGGGCGGGGCTTGCTCCGCCCCGTCTTTTAAAAAAGGGCGCACCAAGGCGCGCCCCTACACCATTAGATAAATTCGGGCTACCCTGTCATTCCGGGCTTGACCCGGAATCCAGCGACGTTTTTTTTAGGAAAATCCAGAATCAAAAAGCGGGCGCAGCAAGCAGCGCCCCTACATTAAAACAGGACACCCCAGTCCTCAATATTAATCACAAACCCTGACTCACACAATACCCAGAAGGCAGGATTATGGCCGAAAGTCCGCACAATTGAAAGGAGTGTTTCAGTCCGGCTTTCAGGAAGAATCCTCTACCCTCCTTTAGCCGGACATCAATATAGTGCCCTGTGTCCTGTAGACAACGTCACCCTTCCGTGTTTTATGATGTACCGCTTGGAAGGGATTCCCTTCTCGCTCTTTTTAAAAAAAATTTGTGTAGGGGTGGGGCTTTGCTCCACGCATCCGGAGAGAATTGGCAGGCTTGAACGCCGTGAACAAAAAATTGAACGCAAAATACTTGAAAAACGGCATCTTACAAGGAATTTTTAGGTTTTACGTGAACACATAAAAAAGGGGCGCGTAAAGACTGGATTCCCGCTTTCGCGGGAATGACGGCTCTATCTCGTTTGATTCACCGGCGCGGCATAAGTTATTATCAATTTCTTAAATAATATGAAACCCATAACCCGCACGGAAATCCCCGGCGCGCCAACACCTCGGAGGGGCAAGGTGAGGGACATTTACGACCTGGGAGCCTTGCTCCTCATCGTGGCCACGGACCGTGTGAGCGCCTTCGATGTGGTCCTGCCGGACGGCATACCCGATAAGGGGAAAATACTTACAAAGATATCCCTCTTCTGGTTCAAGGAGACGCAGGATATCGTGGAGAACCACATAATCTCGGCGGACGTGAAAGATTTCCCGGAGCCCTTTAACAGGCACAAGGATATACTCAGTGACAGGAGCGTCCTCGTAAAAAAGACGACCGTGCTCCCCATAGAGTGCATAGTGCGCGGGTATCTCTCGGGGAGCGGCTGGAAGTCCTATCAGGCGGACGGGACAGTGTGCGGCATCAAACTGCCACCGGGCCTAAAAGAGTCATCCAAGCTCCCGGAGCCCATCTTCACCCCGAGCACGAAGGCCGGGACGGGCCACGACGTGAACATCTCGTTTGCGGAATGCGAAAGGCTTGTGGGGACAAAGTCGGCCGAGGGCCTGAAGGGGCTTGCCCTTGCCATCTATGCAAGAGCAAGCGAAATCGCCGAGCGAAAAGGCATCATTATAGCCGACACAAAAATGGAGTTCGGGATGCTACAGGGCGGAAAGATAATCCTCATTGACGAGCTCCTCACCCCCGATTCCTCGCGCTTCTGGTCCAGGGCCGCTTACAGGGAGGGAGTGAGCCAGGACAGCTATGACAAGCAGATAATCAGGGACTATCTTCTCACCCTGGACTGGGACCAGAAGCCACCGGCCCCGCACCTTCCGGCAGAGGTAATGGAAAAAGCCGCGCGTAGATACAGGGAGATTTTCGAGATACTGACCGGTTAGATTGAAGGGCGCGGCAAGCAGCGCCCTGTTTTAATGTGCAATTATATCCTTACAAGGTCAGTAGAGATATTGATATAATTTAAACGCATGCCGGTTATAACAGTCGAAAAACTTGTAAAGAAATTCGGGGCCCTGACGGCCGTGGACGATATATCCTTCGATGTGGAGGAAGGGAGCATATTCGGCTTCCTCGGCCCCAACGGCGCCGGGAAGACCACCACTATAAACATCCTTTGCACGCTCCTTAATCCCTCCTCCGGCCGCGCCTCCGTGAACGGATACGACTGCGTGAGCGAGCCCCGGATGGTGAGGAAGTCCATCGGGATCGTGTTTCAGGACACAACGCTCGACAAGGACCTGACCGCCTTCGAGAACCTGGCATTCCATGCCTACCTGTACGGGGTGAAAAGGAACGAGATAAAGGGCCGGGCCGAAGAGGCCCTCAAGTTTATGGGCCTTTATGAGAGGAAGGACGACCTTGTGAAAAAATTTTCCGGGGGCATGAAGAGGAGGCTGGAGGTGGCCCGGGGGCTGATACACAAGCCCAAGGTCCTCTTCCTCGACGAGCCCACCTTGGGGCTCGACCCCCAGAGCAGGGCACATTTATGGGGAATGATAGTCGAATTGCCCAAAAAACACGATATGACGATTTTCATGACCACGCACTATATGGAGGAGGCCGAGGTCTGCCGCCGCCTTGCCATAATAGACCACGGGAAGATCATCGCCGAGGGCAGCCCCGAAGAGCTTAAAAAGACCGTTGGAGGGGACGTTATCTTCATAAGGACCACGGATAACGAAAAGGCCGGCGTGGAGGTCGAGAAGGAATTCGGGATGAAGCCCGGCGAAAAGGACGGGGAGCTTTATATAACGGTGGCGAAGGGGGAGTCCTGCATCCCGGCCCTGATAGGCGCGCTCTCGGGGATGGTCGTCTCGGTCCGGCTCGAAAGGCCCACGCTTAACGATGTGTTCCTCAAGCTTACCGGCAAGGAGATAAGGCGCGAGAGCGCCCATAACACGGATTCCATAAAAGAGGAAGTGAGGGCCTGGAGGAGAAAGCATTGATAGAGTTAAACGCCATATACGTGATAGTCATGCGGGAGCTTAAGAAATTTTTCCGGGAGCGGAGCCGCCTGGTCTCGGCCATAGCGCGGCCCCTCATATGGCTTTTCATGGTGGGGGCGGGCTTGAGCAGGATCGTGAGCCCCCAGGCCGGGATGTCCTATACGCAGTTCATATTCCCGGGGATACTCGGGATGACAATACTTTTCAGCTCGATATTTTCCTCGATCTCCATCATCTGGGACAAGGAGTTCGGGTTTTTGAAAGAGATACTCGTGGCCCCCGTCCGCCGCTCCTCGATTGTAATAGGCAAGGCGCTCTCGGGGACGGCGGTGTCGACCATACAGGCCGTGATAGTGCTCCTTTTATTCCCGGTGATCGGCATCAAGCTCACGCTCGTTCAAGTTATCACGACGGTTATAGTCTGCATGGCGGTGGCCTTTTCGATATCGTCATTCGGGATTGTGCTGGCCACTTTTTACGAATCGTACGAGAGTTTCAGCGTGATAATGAATTTCATAATAATGCCGATGTTCTTTCTTTCGGGGGCGATGTATCCGGTCAAAGTCCTGCCCCTTCCGCTTAAGTACGCATCGGCCGTGAACCCCTTGACATACGGGGTGGACGCCCTGAAGAACACGGTCTTTAGAATTGAGGCGGGCCCGATGAGCCCGGATTTCTCGCTGGGTTTCGATCTCCTGATAATCCTCTTAAGCTCGGCTTTCTTTGTGGGGCTTGCTTCCCGCTTTTTCGAAAGGAAAGGGTGACTTTTTAAGTCTGGTATAATTAATAGGTTTTCAAATGGAGCTCCTGACCACCCTTATCGATATATTCCTCCATCTGGACAAGCACCTGGGCCAGGTGATACAGACTTACGGCCTGTGGACCTACCTTGTCCTTTTCCTGATAATCTTTTGCGAGACGGGGCTTGTGGTGACGCCCTTTTTGCCCGGAGATTCGCTCCTTTTCGCGGCCGGGGCATTTGCGGCCCTGCCATACGAAGGAAGACCCTCTCTCGACATCTGGATGCTTTACCTCCTTTTGAACATCGCCGCCGTAACCGGGAACAGCCTCAATTACCAGATAGGCTATTTCGTCGGTCCAAAGGTATTCGATACGGAGAATGTCAGGTTCTTGAAACGGGACTATCTTATCAGGACGCATAATTATTACGAAAAATACGGCGGGATGACGATCATTATCGCCCGGTTCGTCCCCATTATCCGCACCTTCGCCCCCTTCCTTGCGGGGGTCGGGAAGATGTCCTACTGGCGCTTTGCGGGCTTTAACCTCCTGGGGAGCGTCGCATGGGTAAGCTCGTTCACGCTGGGCGGCTTCTATTTCGGCAATATCCCGGTCATAAAAGAGAATTTCACTATTGTGATTTTTGCGATCATAGGCATCTCCGTTCTTCCCACCATCTTTGGATTTCTCAATACCCTGAAGGGCCTGAAAAATTAATAAGAATCCCGATTGCCTGCACGCAGTAAACCGTTTCCACTTCCAGATTTACTTATAACTCGAAACCCTTATTCCGTTATTTATGCTGACTGCCAGGGATAGGCGTTGTCCTTAATATTTTGATAATTTGAGTCTAAAGAGGGCTCCATGAGCAATATAGCAGATATGCGCCTTGCCATATTCGTAACCTCGCGGGCCTCATCTTTGGTGAGCGATCTCCCAAGTAGTTTTTTCTCTCTATAGGAGAGCCATTTCTTAATAACCTGATAGCCGCCAATAGTATATGCCCATACGTTAACAGGGATGTTCTTCCAGTAAACTATATCGTTGATGTAAATGTCATATGTGGTCTTGCCAAGAAGTTCTAAAACCGCATTAAAAGAAAGATTAAGGGCCTTTGCTCCTTCTTTTATTGCCGCTTTCTCCTCAGCATTATACGCACGCCCAACGATCTTCCCCTTCCCAGGCATTGTTGCACCGCCTTTACTCGCATTCCCCCAGCCTGCCGTAAGATCCAGCTCGCCGGCTGCTATATTCAGCGTACCTCCCCCCGATTTTGAAACTATAGCTATGGATTTTAATTCAGGCCTAATTGCCCCATTTGTTATTTCATTAACCTCATTTTCGGTATCCAGAAGAGCCGCAATCTGCCTTCCTAATTTAGCCGATGCAAGCAGTGTCTTTTCGGAATTTGGTAGCGGTATTCGCGGCCAGTCCCCACGGATGCCGTCGGCGTTCTCTGAAAGATATGCTCGGGAATAGCCAATTGCCAGCGCATGCATCCAAATAAGTTCAGCAATTTCAATCTCCGTATCAGTGTTTTTTATACCTAAATGGGCAAGATATTTTCGGGCCGGCGCTGAGAGATTAGGCACCAGTTCGGCTTCCTCCGCCTCTGGAAATATTTTCGTTTGCTCAGAATCTTTGCTCTTTTTATCAAATGAAGAACTTAGCCGAAATGGAAAATAATAAGCGTGGCCCCGTAAAAAATCGTTGTCGCCTAATTGTACTGTAAAATAAAAAGGCACCCCTTCTTGATGAGCAACGCCTGCGGGACGAGTCATAAGGAAACCATTGCCTTTCCAACATTGTGCCCAAAGGTCCGGACGAGGCTCATTCCAAAGTGGTCTAACTGAGCTATAGTAACACCACCTGTTTTCGAAAGGGCGAATGGCATAATGGCGCAGATGATTTGCTTTGTAAGTTTCGCTGTTAAGGATTTTATCTCGAGCTTTTTTTGCCCTGAAACGTGCAGCATCCTTGCTGAGGCCCGTCTTTAGTGCTCTAATCATTTCCCAATCTATCTTCGGATCATAATACATCTGCATTCGTTTTTCGAGGGCAGTCTTACCAATATCTATCAAAGCGCCCCCACGCTTCTCCATCAAGCCATTCATTGGTGCAATAGAACAGAATTCGATTATTTTCGGCCATGCAAGATAAGAATCGGAGACATCGGAGGGGTGAAAGGAAAAACGGTTGCTCTTCTTTGGAATTACAAGTTTGTATTGATCATAAGACCTCTCATTTTTCAAGCTCTCAACCAACTTAGCGCGCTTATCCTTTCCCCAGAACTGCCTAAAGTGCACAATAGACTTTTTGCTCCGCTTTTTCTTCCTTACCATAAGGCTTACAGCCGTGCCGACCTTAATACCAGCGGGATTCTGCTTGGTTGAGAAAACGCTTGGATCCGGTTTGCCTTCAGGAGTACGTTTCCCAGTCTCACGACTGTCTCCATTCATTGAATCAAACCATAAACAATCGAATTCATTCAGAAAGCGTTTCCGCATAACTACAAACGAGGGGTCGCCTAAATAAGAAAAATTGGATATAAAAGAAATTATTCCTTCTCCACTTTTTTCAGTTATTCTCTTTTCAGCAAGACGGAAGAATCGGACATATAGATCGTCCAGATTGAATTTTTTAATGCCCCATTCTGAAATCAATCCCTCCTTATAAGGTTCTACCAAACCCTGCTCCTCTTTTGGGCTTACTCCGGCAAATGCGTTGTAGGGCGGATTGCCCAAAATTACGAGAATGGGTTCTTCCTGCTTCACTTTATCTGCTGCGTCACGTTCTTCTTCCATTTCAGGGAATAATAGGTGTGTCTTAGGCTCTTTTGGTGGTTCCCAGCCTGTAAGCGCATTGGTTAAATAAACGCCTGCTCTTTCATCCTCCGAGAAAGGAGCACCCATTTTCTTTAGCAGAAGACCGAGTTGCAGATGCGAAACCACAAACGGAGCAGGCAGAATTTCAAAACCAAAAATCCGTTTCATAGCGGCTTCTTTAAGATCTTCACCCGTCAACACATCACCGCCCTTTTCATTTAAGGTTTTGGCAATGCGCTTTAATGTCTCAATTAAATAAGCCCCTGTACCGCAGCACGGGTCAAGCACATAAACACGCTTATCTGCTAAGCCGTCCTCTATCCCAAGTTCCTCACGCAATACTGTATCCACCCGCCCTACCTGATACTGAACAATTTCGGTTGGCGTGTACCAGACTCCAAGCTCTTTTCGTAAGATCGGGTCGAATGCTTTAAGGAATGGCTCATAGAAATATTGGACAGCATATTCCTCTTCGAATTTTGAGAAAAATTCCGCTTCTCTTACACGGTGCAGGACGGCGGCAGTCCAATTTAGCACCTCCACTAAACCGAGCGGTTCCAGCTTTGATGGCGTGGCAATCTGTTCGAATAAGACCCTTATAATGGGGACATGAAGCGACCATTCCGCCAGCCGCCACTCGAACCGGGCATTTCTGCGAGACTCTTTACACCACAGGACCCATGCGGAAAACACCCCGTAAAATAATGTTTGGACAAGGGTCGAACGAAAGAAATGCTCACCTTTTTCCCCTTCGAATTTAATCCCCAGAGATTCTTCCAAGGCAGAACGAAGCGTGCTCAATGCAGGCAAATCCACCATTTCGATTCTGGATTGCGCTTCCTTTGCATAAGAAGCTAAATACCACGCCACGTCCTCAGGCGAGGCAAGCGGGGCTGCATGGCGCAATACACGTTCGAGATATTCGGCTAAACGCTTTCCATGTGCCTGGGCCATTGCGCGAGGATGCGCCGCATTTGACCAGAAATCAGCTTCATTTTCAGCGAGCCTGTAGGATTCGAGCTTTATGGGCTTATTGGCCGGGTCTTTGCCAATAAGCACAAAATCCCGGTAATTTGTAACGAGGACCAGACCGTACTTTCCCCAGTATTTCGTAACCTGCTTGCTATCGGCAATTGTGGCAACCTCATCACCCGTGCCTTTTATTTCAATAACTCCGCGCGATGGCAACTGGCCTGGCAGGGGGTCAGTATCAGATGCTTTTTGAAACTGGTCTGGCGTAAACAGGCCGCCATCAGGCAGTCCGGCGCCACGGTTTTTAATATTTATGATGCAGCGCACCTTGGGCTTTATTCCTGAGCCTATTTCGTTCAAGAGGTTTGCAAAAGGCGTGTAATAAGAAGTTTCATCCGTGGCTGCTCCAGAACTACGAATCCGGGACAGGTCTTTTAGATAGGTTTCAACCGCCTTTATAGCTTTATCCATCGGGGTTATTTTACAACTATGGAATCACAGAGGGAAAGTGTTAATGAATATCAAATAAATGTATAATAAAACTCCGGGAAGGAGGGCGGAAAATGGCGAAAAATTTGAGCCTTGAAGGGGTGCGGCCCGAGGCGGCGGAGCGCATCGGGCCTTTCTTTGAGGAGGCGCTGGAAAAGCGGGGGGACGCGGTGCATTCGCTCCATATAGTGGGGAGCGCCATAACGGAAGACTTTAACCCGAAACGCTCCGACATTAATTCCGTTATAGTCCTCAAGGAGCGGGATTTAAATTTCTTTGAATTCCTCGCCCCCATGGGGAAGAAATACGGCAAAAAGAGGCTCGCGCCGCCCGTTGTCCTCACGCTCGATTTCATCCGGCGCTCGGCGGACGTCTTCCCGATAGAATTTCTGACATATAAGCTTATCCATAAGGCGGTCTGGGGCGAGGACATTTTTTCCGCCATCCAGATAAATAAAAAAGACCTTCGGAGCCAGTGCGAGCGGGAGCTCAAGTCGAAGCTCGTGGGGCTCGGAGAGGGGTATATATCTTCGAAGGGAGACAAGAAGACCCTTGTGGAGGGATATATCAGGTACATGGTGAATTACATCCCTCTTTTCAGGGGGATAATTCATCTCGCGGGCAAGGAGCCGCCGGTTGCGAGACTGGATGTGATAAAGGCCCTCCCGGCGGCAACGGGCGTGAACACGGACGTATTCGAGAGGGTCTACAGGGCCAAGGCATCCATCGCGAGGTTTTCCAAAGAGGACCTGAAGGGCATCTTTGAGGACTACTACGAGGCCACGGAAAGGCTTGCCGGATTTATCGATGAGATCGCTTTATAAGTTCCTTTTCCTCCTCGTCCTCCTTTTCCTTCCTTTAAAAGGGTATGCCGCGCCTCCCGTGCCGGACGTTCCCCCGAACTATGTTGTTGACGAGGCAAATATAATCGATGACTCCGCCGAGATAAATCTGAACGGCTATCTTAGAGAGCTTGAAGAAAAAACTACGGCACAGGTGGTTGTCCTCACCATCCAGAGCCTGGAAGGCGAGTCCCTCGAAGATTTCTCCTTGAGGGTTGCCGAGAAATGGAAGCTGGGGCAGAAAGGCAAAGATAACGGGGTGCTTATACTCGTTGCCCTCGAAGACCGGAAATACCGCTTCGAGGTCGGATACGGATTGGAGCCCATACTCCCGGACAGCCTTGTTGGGAGCATCGGGCGCGATTACATGGTCCCCAACTTCAGGCAGGGGGATTACGGGCAGGGGATTTATCTGGCCGTGCTGGCCGTCTCGAATATCATCGCCAAGGACGCCGGGGTGGAGATAACGGGGATGCCGGAAGTGCAACGGCCCGCAATTAGAGTAAAAAAAGTGAGCCCCTTCGGGCTCATAATCCCTATAATTTTTGGGATAATAATGCTGATATTTTTTATTAAACACCCCGGCCTTTTTCTCCTCTTCCTGTTGGGCGGAGGCGGCAGGAGCAGGGGCTGGGGGGGAGGCGGATTCGGAGGCGGAGGAGGCTTTGGCGGCGGAGGCGGGGGCTTCGGAGGAGGAGGCGCGAGCGGGAGCTGGTGAGGAGAAAAAAATTTCCATTTAAGGTGAATAGAAAGGAAAAATTTCTTGTCATTCCCGCGTAGGCGGGAATCCAGATACTTTCTTTTGGAACAAGATTAGAAAAGAAACTGGATGCCCGATTAAAACCTCGGGCATGACGGACAAAATACAAAGGAGGTCTTGATGTCAAAAGGTTTGAAGGTCGCTCTTATCGTTATCGGGATCATCGCAGTCCTCGGTCTTCTCCTTATCGGGAATATCATCGCCGGGTATAACCGCGCGATCACGATGGACGAGCAGGTGAAGGCCCAATGGGCGCAGGTCGAAAACCAGTTGAAGAGGAGATACGATCTCATACCGAATCTCGTTGAGACGGTTAAAGGGTATGCCACGCACGAGCGCGAGCTCTTCGAGAATATCGCGCAGGCGAGGGTCCAGTACTTTCAGGCCGGGGGCGTGCGCGAGAGGGTGGACGCTTCAAACAGATTGGAGCCTATGATCTCAAGGCTCCTCTTGCTCCGGGAGCAATACCCCCAGTTAAGGGCCAATGAGAATTTCCTCAAGCTGCAGGACAGCCTCGAGGGGACCGAAAACCGCATATCCGTTGAGAGGATGCGTTATAACCAGGCCGTCCAGGCCCTTAATACCTACCGGCGCACGGTCCTGGGCAGGATATACACCGCGATCGCGGGCGTAGGCCCGGCCGATTATTACGAGGTCCCCGAGGCCGAACAGGCCCTGCCGAAGGTGGATTTCGGGAGGTAGAGGGATAGAGACGCCTTATAGGGGCTTCATCCGCACGCGAACGGTTTGGATTATCGATAAAGGTCAGGAGCGTCCCCGGTTCGTGACCGCATACCCTATAGAAAAAGGAGGTGCAGCATGATAAAGGAACTGGATACTGTGGTGCTCACGCATGATATCAAAGAATACGGATTGGAACAGGGCGATATAGGGGTCGTGGTACACTGTTATGCCGACGGGAAAGCCTTCGAGGTCGAGTTCGTCACCGCAGAGGGAAAAACAATAGCCGTCCTTACGCTGAGTTTGGGCGATATAAGGTTAATGAGCGATAAGGAAATATTGCATGTGAGGGAGATCGCCCATCGCGCCGCATGAGCCCTTTCCACGTATGGGGCCGGAAAGAGAAAACGATTAAATTTTTTTCGTTATCTTCGGTAGGGGCAGGTTTTACGCCTGCCCCTTTTTGGGGACTATTCCCTCTTGGGGCTGACTCAGATAAAAGGCTTTCTCTATTTTCTTTTTATTCTTTAGCAGCCCAGATTCAATTTGCAAGGATTAACCTCGCGTAAAACCCGGTAACTACTTTAAATTCCGTTACCTGGGTATAATAAACAAACACTGGTGTCTGTGAGGCTGTCTGGTAGCCATTTTTCAATAATCCTGCGGGCAAAAGCAATGGGGGCTGGATGCAAGAAGATGCCCAATATAAATACACCTTCTTTTTTCAAAACGCGATGTATTTCTGAAAGAGCTTTTGCGGGATTAATCATATGATCCAACGCGTTTATACAAAGCACCACATCAAAACTAAAGTCATGGAATGGCATCTGTTCGGCTGTACTACTAATTTTCTCACCCTCCGGCAGTTTATCCTGATATTTCATTAAATATGAGTCCATGAGTGGGTCCAAGTAAGTTTTTAATCCAGCATCAAATAATTGACCTGCACAGGTGGGTCCACAGCCAACGTCAAGTATAGTTGAGTTGGCTTGAAGACTTTTTGAAATTCCAGAAATGATAGGGGCATATCTGGACAGAACTCTCTCCATCTGTGAATCTAATACGCCATTTCTTTTCCAGAAGCCGTTTTCTTTTGTTTGTGCAATTTGCCATCTTTGTTTATTATCGGCCTGCATGCAACACCTTTTTTAATTTTGTAAAGTTCAGGAAACAGCTTTAGGCATTTCCATATATATTTAAATAGAGATTATGCCTAATTATCTACATTTAATGTAGATAATTCTACTTTAAATATAGAATATAAGTCAATAATCTGCATTTGGTGCTGTTCTAAAAACCTCCATTTACCTTGTATAAATAGGAGGTTTTTATGAAGACAAAAATATTGCTTGGCGCAAGGATTAAGGAACTACGAAAAGACAAAGGTCTGACTCAGGATCAGCTCTCGGAAACCATCAATATAGACCCAAAGCACTTGAGTAGAATAGAGGTAGGCGGAAGCTTTCCCTCTCTTGATGCATTAGAAAGGATGGCTGACGCATTGCATGTCGAAATAAAAGATTTTTTTGAGTTTGAGCATCAGGAAAAAACCCGGAAGGAAATGAAGGAAAAAATAAATATTCTACTCAAAGAGGCGGGTACTGATAAACTGAAACTTATACTAAAAATAATCAGAGCAGTTGTAAGATAGGTTGCCTTCGGGGTCTTGCTCCGCTCTCTCTTTACCTGCCGCGCTGTTGCTCTGTCGCGCTTAGTTGGTATTGACAAAGGTATAACCAATAGTTATACTTTTGGTATGAAAACAGCCATATCAGTACCCGACGATATCTTCAAAGAAGTTAATAAGATAGCCAAAGAATCCGGCCGCTCACGGAGCGAGGTCTTTGTCGATGCGGTTAAGGAGTACATTAAACGGGCTGAATCCAGGAGAATGCTTGAAACAATAAACAAAGTATGTGACGAGGTCGAAGAAACTCCCGAAGATATCCTCTGGAGGAAAAAAGCCCTCCAACATTTCGCTAAATATGTGCTTCGGGAAGAAGATTAATGATCGATATCCGGCAGGGTGATATTTTCTGGGTAGACCTTGAGACCCCCGGGGGTTCGGAACCTGGCTATAGGCGCCCCGCCGTTGTAATCCAGAATAATTCTTTTAATGAAAGCAGGCTGCATACGGTCGTGCTTTGTCCTATTACATCAAATCTGAAATGGGCCGGCCTGCCCGGAAATGTGCTCCTTAAAAAGGAAGAGGGAAATCTCCACAGAGACAGCGTGGTAAACGTCTCTCAGATTACGACCGTGGACAGGTCCTTTCTGGAGGAAAAGATCGGCACGTTAACAAAGGCCAAAGTCAGAGAAATAATCGAGGGGGTAAAATCCGTAATAGAACCTAAGGAACCCTTATAGGTTTTTACCTCTCGCACTGCCGCTCTCTCGCTCTGCCGCGCTACAATCTTCCCGACCGGATAATCGATATCAGGAGCCAAACCCCCAGGAGCCCCGCGAGCACAAATCCCATCCAGCCCAGCACCGACTGGCCGAATATGCGCGGCGGCACGCCCGTGGCGTTCATTATGGCCGAGCTGATTATGAGCGCGCTGATCACCATGGCAAAGGCAATGCGGTTGCTCGAACGGTCCATGTCCCTTATCAGGTTGTCGAGCCCAAGGTGGTGGAGCTTGAAATGGATGTCGTTCCGGAGGAGCTTCCTTATGATCTTCCGCAACTGGCGGGGCAGATGGAACGCGAACTCGCCAGCATCGGCCACGTCCCTGCCGAATTCCCGGGCGATTTTCGCAGGGCTGTATCTTTCCCGGACGAGCTTTGAGGCGTAGGGCTCCGAGGCCGCGATGAAATCGAAATCGGGGTCGAGCTGGAGCCCTATGTTCTCCAGTATTATCATGGCCTTGTCTATGAGCAGGAGGTCCGTGGGCATCCGCATGTTGTGCTTTATGGCTATCTTCACAATGGCCCGCAGGGACTCCGCGAAATTTATCTGCCCTATCGTGAGCCCGTAAAGGGGCTCCAGGAAATCCACGATGTCGGTCTTGAATTCCCTCCGGAAGACGTCCGGGTCGGTCTCCTCCGGCACGAGGCCCAGGTCTATGTAGCTGTCTATCAGGCGGTCGAAGTCCTTGTTTATAAGGGCAATAAAAGTATTCGCCATTGCCCCCTTGAGTTCGTCCGAGACCCTCCCCACGATGCCGAAATCCAGAAACCCCAATTGCTCCGTGGGCATCACGAGGATATTGCCGGGGTGCGGGTCGGCATGAAAAAAACCGTCCTCGAAGACCATCTTGAAATAGGCGTCCACGCCCACCCTGGCCAGGCGTTTCTTGTCGTAACCGAGCCTGTCTATCTCGCTAACGTGGTCTATGCGGACCCCGTCCAGCCTCTCCATAACGAAGACTTTTTCGGTCGTGTATTCCCAGTAGACCTGGGGGAAATAAACGTCCGGCTCGGATTCGAAATTCTTTCTGAAGCGGTCGCAGCTCCTGGCCTCCTGGATGAAATTGAGCTCCCTCCTTACGTTTTTGGCAAACTCCTCTATGATCCCCGTGGGGTTGAAGAAACGGCTTTCGGGCAGGTTCCGCTCCATGAGGCGCGCTATCGTGCCCATGATCCCGATGTCCGTTTCTATGGTTTCCTCTATGCCGGGGCGCTGCGCCTTTACGGCCACGCGCGAGCCGTCCTTCATGACCGCCGCGTGCACCTGCGCTATGGAGGCCGCGGCAAGCGGCTCGTGGTGGAAATGGCTGAAGAGTTCGGAGAGGGTTTTGCCGAGTTCGGCCTCTATGAGGCGCTTGGCCTCTTCGGCCGGAAAGGGAGGGACCTCGTCCTGGAGTTTTTTGAACTCATCGGCAAATTCCACGCCGATAAGGTCCGGCCTCGCCGAGAGTATCTGGGCGAGCTTTATGAAGCTCGGCCCAAGCTCCTCGAACGCGAGGCGCATCCTTTCGGGCATCCCGGGCCCTTTCAGCGCGGGCCATTGCCCGAAGGTCTTGATCCTGGTAAGGAAGGGGATGTAGCGGCTCAGCCGTATCTGGTCTATGACCCGGCCGAAGCCGTACTTGAGGAAAACGCTTGCGATTTGCTTGACTCTGAGGGCGGTCCTGTAAGTCTTTCTTGTCCTGAAAAAGTTCAAGATGGGCAGGTCGCTCTATACTTCCTCTTCCTCGGCAACTTCCTCTTCAAGCTCCTCGGTCTTGCCCTCGAGCCTCTTGAGCCTTATCGAAAGGGACTGCACCTTGCGGTTCAACCTCTCGAAGTCCTGCCTGGAGGGTATGTTCATGCTCTCGAGGGCGCGCTGCAACACGTCCGTGAAGCTCTTGCTTACCTCGGCGGTGCCTTTTTCCGCCGCCTCGGTCCACTCCTTCACAAGCTTTGCGCCCTGCGACTGGCTCAACTCCCCTTTTTTAACGAGGTCGTCTATGTATCCCTTGAATTTTTCCTGGACCCCGATCCCGGCCAGAAGCGCCTTCCTCAGCATGTCTGTGATCATAGCGGCCTCCTTAATGGCTTACTTTTTCAACTCTTTCTCAACAATATCGTATACCTTTTGGATGGCGCTGTCCAGCTTGGCGGTCTCTTTCGTGCCCCCCTGGGCAAGTTCGGGTTTCCCGCCTCCCCGGCCCCCGGCAAGAGAGGCCACTTGGGACAAAACCTCCCCTGCACTCACCCTGTTCGTGAGGTCCTTTGTGACCATGGCAAGGAGGGCCCCTTCATCGGAGGCGAGCACTATCACGCCGGACCCGAGCCTGTCCCGGATGCCGTCGGCCAGGTCCCGCAGTTCTTTCTGGCTGAACCCGCTCACTTTCTCCGATACGACCTTCACCCCGTCCACGTCGCGGGCGCGCCCGATAAGCTCTTTGGCGATATCCCGGGCGCCCGCCATCTTCACCTTCTCGATCTCTTTCTGCAAAGCCCTCATTTCATCAAGGACCTGTCTCGCCCGCTCTTTAGGCTGATTTGTCTTTAGAATATTGCCTAACTCTTTAACGTCTTTTCCTTTCTCTCTTAAATGTAAAAAGGCGTTCATGCCGGTAAGGGCCTCTATGCGCCTTATCCCGGATGCGACCGAGCCCTCCGACGTAATTATGAAAGTCCCTATCTCCCCGGTGCTCCTTACATGCGTCCCGCCGCAAAGCTCCATGCTCACTGTGGGGGCCTGGACCACACGCACCCTCTCTCCATACTTCTCGCCAAAGAGGGCCGTAGCGCCTCTGGCTATAGCTTCATCTATTTCCATCTCCTCGGTTTGAACCGGGATATTTTGGAGGACCTTCTCGTTTACGAAGTCCTCGATCGCGTCCATCTCCTCTTCGCTTAATGCGGAGAAATGGGTGAAATCGAACCTCAGCCTCTCGGGCTCCACAAGAGAGCCCGCCTGCTTTACATGCTCGCCCAAGACCGCCCTCAGGGCAGACTGGAGGAGATGCGTTGCCGTATGATTTCTCATCGTGGCCCTTCTGTTTTCCTCGTTCACCCGGGCCGTGAGCTTCGTCCATACCTGAAGCGTCCCCTTTTCGACCTTTACTTCGTGCACCGTCAGGTCCTCGATGGGCTTTTTTGTGTCCGTGACATTAATAATGACGCCCTCGGTGTAAAACTTTCCCGTGTCGCCGACCTGGCCGCCCGAGGCCCCGTAAAAGGGGGTCCTGTCGAGGATTATCTCCCCTTCCTCGCCGGGGCCGAGTTCGTTCACTATATGCCCGTCTTTAATGATCGCCCTTACAAGAGAATCCGTTTCAAGAGTTTCATAGCCGGCGAATGCCGTCCCGCCAAGCTCCGAAAGGAGCTCCCTGTAGATGGACTCTGCCGCGGCCTCCTCCTGCACCCAGGAGGCCCGGGCCCGCTCCCTTTGAAGCTGCATTTGCCGGTTGAACCCCTCTTCATTGACGGTAAAACCTTCTTCGAGGGCCACGTCCCGCACGATGTCCACCGGGAAGCCGAATGTGTCGTAAAGCCTGAAGACGGCCTCGCCCGGGACCTCCTTTTTCCCCTCCTTCTTAAGCTCCGCGATGACGTCTTCGAGGAGGCGCATGCCCTGTTCAAGGGTATTGGCGAACCTTTCTTCCTCCATGAGGAGGAGTTTTTTTGCGCGCTCTTTCTCCCTTATGAGTTCGGGGTAGATGTCGCCCATCTCCCGGGCCACGGACTCCGTAATCTTATAAAGCACCGGGCCGTGCGTACCGAGCATCCTGGCATAACGGGCGGCGCGGCGGATTATCCTCCGGAGGACATAGCCCCTGCCCTCATTGGAGGGCATCAAGCCCTCGGAGAGCAGAAACGTTATGGACCTCATGTGGTCCGCGATAACTCTGATCGAGATATCCTGCTTATCATCCTTCCCGTATCTTGCCCCGGTATCGGCCTCTATTGAGGAGATAATGCCCGCGAAGAGGTCGGTATCGAAATTATTGTTTTTCCCCTGGAGCACGGCCGCTATGCGTTCAAGCCCCATGCCGGTATCTATGCTGGGCCTGGGCAGGGGATGGAGCACGCCCTCTCCGTCCCTGTTATACTGCATGAAAACAAGGTTCCAGAGCTCCAGGTAGCGGTCGCAATCGCAGCCCACCTTGCACTCCGGCGTGCGGCAGCCGAGTGCTTCGCCCCGGTCTATAATTATCTCGGAGCAGGGGCCGCATGGGCCGGTTTCCGCCATCTGCCAGAAATTGTCCTTTGCCCCGAGCCGGACTATGCGCCCTTTGGGTAAGCCCGCCACTTCCTGCCAGAGCCGTTCGGCCTCCTCGTCCTCTTCATAGACGGAGACCCAGAGCTTCTCAGCCGGGAGTTTAAAGACCACGGTGAGAAGCTCCCAGGCATACCGGATGGCATCGCTCTTGAAGTAATCGCCAAAGGAGAAATTCCCAAGCATCTCGAAGAAAGTGTGGTGCCTTCGCGTATGGCCCACGTTCTCTATATCGCTGTGCTTGCCGCCCGCGCGCATGCACTTCTGGCATGTGGCGGCCCTTGCATATGGACGGCCCTCTTCCCCCTGGAAGACGCGCTTGAACTGGACCATGCCCGCGTTCGTGAATAGGAGCGTGGGGTCCTCGGCGGGTATAAGGGACGAGCTTTTCACGACCTCGTGCCCCTTTGCCCTGAAGTATTCTAAAAACGCCTTCCGGATATCGGAGCTTTTCATCTCTTTTTCAAAAATCCCGCCCTATTTTTCGGCCCCGGGGCGGGCCTTGGCCCCTTTGCCCGTTGCTATCTCGGTAAGGACGCCCTCAGTGAAGATGAGGCTCGTCACGTTTATGAAAGTCTCGTAGACCCATTCTTCCCTCATCTTGCCTTCCGCGGTGGGTTTCAATACGTTCACCTCGTTGGGGGAGCCCCAGGAATATCTTGCCATCTCGGGGGTCATGCCGAGGGAGACCTCCCCGGAACGTATCTTGGCCTGTATCTCCGGCGGGAACTTCTCTATCTCACCGGGCGAGTACCTGACCTCCTTCGCGCATCCCGCAAGGGGCAGCATCAGGGCTGAAATCAGTGACAATGAAATTGCAATGCCCGATAAAAAGGTCCTCATTCCTCTTCCTCCTCTCTATATTCCTCTTCCTCATGAACCGCCATTGTCTTTCTTATTGTTTCCCCGCTAAAACCCCTGCGGGCGAGCGCGCCGTAGAGCCTCCTCTTCCGGACGTCTTCCGGGAGAGGACCCAGGCCCTTCATTTTCTTCCGGACCAAACTCCGGGCCCCCTCGCTCTCGTCATAATCCGCAAGGGCCTCCCCGGCCATCCCGCCGGGTATCCCCCTCTTGTAAAGGTAGGCCGCGGCACCCTTCCTGCCAAGCCGTTTCCCCTCTTTGGCCTCTCTGACGAGAGTTAGGGCAAGCTCCTTGTCGTTCAAATATCCCATCCGCGAAAGGGTCTTAAGCGCCTTTTCCGTTTCGGGACCCGGGTAGCCCTTCCTTAAAAGGCGCTCCCTCATCTCCTTTTCGCTCCTTGCCCTGTATCCTAAAAGAAGGAAGGCGTATTCGAGGGCGTCTCTTTGCCTCCTCGCGCTCAGGGAGGGCCCCCCTCTTATTTGGAAAACCTTTCTATATCGAACCCGCCATCATTAAACCCGTCTTTATTAAATGTGCCTTCGGGGCCGGGCTCTCTCGCCTGTTCGTACGCAAGGTCGGAGGTCGAGCGCACGCCTTTCACCTTGAGCGCGAAATCGGCCGGGTTCGAGGCCTGCCTTGACGCCTCCTCGTAGGAGACAAGCCCCTTCTTGTACAGGTCGAAGAGGGACTGGTCGAATGTCTGCATGCCGTAGTGGATCTTGCCCTGCGCTATCACGTCCGGGAGAAGCTTCGTCTTGGCGGCATCTACTATGCACTCCTTGACCGTAACGGTGGAGACGAGCACTTCCACGGCCGGCACCCTCCCCTTCCCGTCGGCCCTCGGCAGGAGCCTCAAAGAGATAATGCCCTTGAGGACCGAAGCGAGCTGTAAGCGGACCTGCTGCTGGTGATAGGGCGGGAAGAAGGATATTATCCTGTTCACGGTCTCCGCCGCATCCACCGTATGGAGCGTGGAGAGCACAAGGTGCCCCGTCTCCGCGGCCATAAGGCATGTCTGTATGGTCTCAAAGTCCCTCATCTCACCCACGAGTATCACGTCCGGGTCCTGCCTCAGGGCCGCCCTCAGCGCCTTCGGGAAATTCTTGGTGTCCGCCCCCACTTCCCGCTGGTTGATAAGGCTCTTTTTGTCCCGGTGCAGGTATTCGATAGGGTCTTCTATGGAGACGATGTTTACCGTCCTCATATGGTTTACATGGTTGATGAGGGCCGCAAGGGTCGTGGATTTTCCCGAACCCGTGGTGCCGGTCACCAGTATAAGCCCCCGTTCCTCGAGGGCCATCTCCTTCAGTGCGGGGGGGAGGTTCAAGTCGTCTATTACGGGGATGGACGTGGGTATGATCCTGAAGACGATGCCCATCGTGCCCCTCTGGAGGAATGCATTGCACCTGAACCTGCCGAGCCCCGCCACGCTGTAGGCGAAATCGATGTCGGCCTCCTTCTTGAACATCTCTTTCTGGGCGGTGTTCATGCAGGCGAGGGCAAGCCTTGCGGCCTCTTCCTTTGTCACCCTGGGCTCATTCGAAAGGGGCTTCAGGGCGCCGTTTATCCTGAGGACGGGGGAATTGCCGACCTTTATATGGAGGTCCGAGGCCCCCTCTTCCACGGCCTGCTTCAGGAGGTCATTTATTTCCATTCGGTTTTCCGGCTATCGCTTCGAGGAGCTTTGCCTCTATCTCCGAGGCGGCCTCGGGGTGCCCTTTCAGGTATTCCTTCGCGTTCTCCCGCCCCTGTCCAATCCTCTGCCCGCCGTAGCTGTACCAGGCGCCGGCTTTTTCGATAAGCCCTTTTTCAACCCCCAGGTCCACGAGCTCGCCCGCGCGCGAGATGCCCTCGTTGAAGTAGATATCGAATTCCGCCTGCTTGAAGGGGGGCGCGACCTTGTTCTTTACCACCTTTACCCTCACGCGCCCGCCTATGGCCTCCTGGTTGTCCTTGATGCTTTCTATCCTCCTGATATCGAGCCTCAGGGAGGAATAGAATTTAAGGGCGTTCCCGCCGGTCGTTGTCTCGGGGCTCCCGAACATGACCCCTATTTTCATCCTTATCTGGTTTATGAAGATGACCATGGTGTTGGACTTGGAAATGACGGCCGTAAGCTTCCGGAGTGCCTGGCTCATTAGTCTCGCCTGGAGCCCCGGGAGGGAGTCCCCCATATCCCCTTCCAGTTCCGCCTTGGGCACGAGGGCCGCCACGGAATCGATGACGATAATGTCCACGGCCCCGCTCCGCACAAGGGTTTCGGCGACCTCGAGCCCCTGCTCGCCCGTATCGGGCTGTGAGATCAGGAGCTCGTCTATCTTCAGTCCGAGTTTTGAGGCGTAAGCCACGTCGAGGGCGTGCTCGGCGTCTATGAAGGCCGCGACCCCGCCCGCCTTCTGGGCCTGCGCTATGGCCGAAAGCGCAAGCGTTGTCTTCCCGGAGGATTCCGGGCCGTATATCTCTATGACCCTGCCCCTCGGGAACCCGCCCACTCCGGTTGCGATATCCAGGGTAATGGAGCCCGTGGAGACGACCTTTATCCCTTCAGCCGCCCCGTCCGCCCCGAGCTTCATGATGGCGCCCTTGCCGAAATTCCTCTCTATCTGGGCTATGGCCATCTCGAGGGCCTTCGCCTTGTCCTTGTTCATATCGTCCCCCTTTTTCATTGCCCGAACCTCATTTCCTTTATTATGGAGTACTCCGCCCCTCCCGGTTTCAACTCGCTCCTCATAAGGTCTATTTTTTCGACCTTTATCTTACCAAATAAGCTCTCCCTTAGGGTAGTTAGGGCGCGGAGGAGAATGGGCATGTTTCGATTGGATTTTACCCGCCCAAGGGTTATATGCGGGCTGAACCTCTCCTCGGGCTCGAACCCGAGTTCTTTAAGCGCGCTTTCAAGCCCTCCTTGTATTTTTTCCAGGTCCCCTCCGGGCGCGTTCGCCCCCACCCAGATGACCCTCGGGCTCTTTCTCCCTTCCGGGAACGAGCCGATGCCCGCCAGCTCCATCTCGAAAGGCCGGTAAGCGCTCACCACTTTTAGTGATATCTTTTCTATCTTTTCCAGGTCCTCTTCGGGGACATAGCCCAGGAACTTGAGCGTGATATGGAGGTTTCTCGCCGCCACCCAATTCACGTCCGCGCCGCTTGCCCTCAAGGGGGCCGCCTCGCGCTCGATCGCCTCTTTCAGTTCCTCCGGGAGGTTTACGGCTATGAAGCATCTTGCGAGTTTGGGTCCTGTTTTTTCGGCACTCACGCGAATGCCCTCCATATCTGGAGAACGATGTTCGCCATTATGCCAGCGACTATATCGTCCGCCATGATGCCCAACCCGCCCGGCCTGTCGAAAAAATTTATCGGCGGCGGCTTCAGGACATCGAAAACCCTGAACAAAATAAACGAGGCGATAATATAGCCATAAGTCTGGGGCAGGAAAAAAGAGGCTATGAGATACCCCGCGAATTCGTCTATGACTATGTGGCCGGGGTCATTCATACCTATGGCCTTTTCCGCATGATGGGCCGAGTAAACGCCGAGGAAGGTAAAAATGAGAATTAACGCGGCATGTATGGGCGCTGAAGGTCTCAACAGGGCTACAAATACCGCTGAAACGAGCGTCCCCCATGTCCCCGGAGCAAGGGGAAGATAGCCTACGGGGCCGAGAGTGGCGATGTGTTTAAGGAGTAAAAGAGGAGGTCTCGGTCCTCCAAGCTTCCTTTTCTCTCTCACTCGTTCACTACGTTAAAGCTGTATTTCACCTTCGCCACGCCCTCTATGGTGGCCTTGACGGAGCAGTATTTGTCCATCGAGAGCTGGACGGCCCTCTCCACGGCCTCTTTCGTGAGGTCTTTCCCTTTGACCGTGAACTCTATTTCCACCCCGGTGTATTTTTTAGGGTAATCGGGCGCCCTTTCGCCCTTCACGGTGATGTCTATGGCGCTTACGTCCATTTTCTTTTTCTTAAGTATAGAAGCAATGTCCATGCCCGAACAGCCGCCGAGCGCGACGAGCACAAGCTCCATTGGCCGGGGCCCTTTGTCCTCTCCCCCGTAGGCCGGGTCCCCGTCCATTATAACCTCGTGGCCGGAGCCGGTTTTGGCTGAAAATTGCAGTCCGCCCCTGTAAGTGAATTTAATTTCGTCCATTTCGCTCTCCTTTACTCTTGAATTTCCGCCGATTTGAAAAGTTAACCTATACGTGCCGGTATGTCAACCAGGGAAATGGTAATCTCTCCTCGCCCCTCAAAAGAGGGGAGCAAAATCCATTCTTTATGGCATCCCCCTTATAAAAGGGGGAACTCTCACCCTCCCCCAACCCCTCCCGTCAAGGGAGGGGAGACCGATGGTACAACCTGTTAACATAGGTGAGAGGTCTTCGGGAGGCTCTTCAGATTGCCTCCTCCCCCTTGACGGGGGAGGGCGAGGGTGGGGGTGATACCAGTGGGGGTGATACCAGTGGGGGTGATACCAGTGGGGGTGATACCAGTGGGGGTGATACCAGTGGGGGTGATACCAGTGGGGGTGATACCAGTGGGGGTGATATCTATGAGAGAGGATTCCCCGTTTGGAATTTAAAGAGAAACGTATGTTAAACTCCTGCCATGCGGGGAGTAAAAGCGGAAAAAAAGGTCCTCCTGCGTGGCAACGAGGCCCTCGCGGAGGCCGCTATCAGGGCGGGCTGCCGCTTCTATGCCGCCTATCCCATAACCCCCCAGAACGAGGTCCCCGAATACATGGCGAGGAGGATGCCCGAGGCCGGGGGCGTCTTCATCCAGGCCGAAAGCGAGCTTTCGGCCATCAATATGGTCTACGGCGCGGCGGCCTCGGGTGTGAGGGCCATGACCTCCTCATCGAGCCCGGGGATAAGCCTGATGCAGGAATCCATCTCATACATGGCCGGAGCACAGGTCCCGGCCGTTATCGCCAATGTGCAGCGCGGGGGGCCGGGGCTCGGCAACATCTCCGGGAGCCAGGCCGATTACTTCCAGGCGGTGAAGGGCGGAGGGCACGGGGATTACAAGCTCCTGGTCTATGCGCCCTCGAGCGTGCAGGAGATCTGGGACCTTACCTTGCTCGCCTTCGATAAATCGGACGAATACAGAAACCCCGCCATGGTCCTTACAGACGGCATCCTGGGACAGATGATGGAGCCCCTCATAGAGACCCCTCACCTGGAGCCCGGGCTTCCCCCCAAGACCTGGGCCGTCACGGGGTGCGCCGGGAGGGAGCCCAATGTGATCAAGTCCCTCTTCATGGGCGAGGGGGAGCTTGAGATGAAAAACCTTGAGCTCCAGGAAAAGTACCGGAAGATGCGTCAAAAAGAGGTGATTTCACACAGTTATGAGCTGGAGGGTGCGGAAATTCTCATTGTTTCTTACGGGATCGCGGCAAGGATCGCCCTTTCGGCGGTCCAGAACCTGAGGGCCGAGGGGGTAAAAATAGGCCTTTTCAGGCCCGTTACCCTCTTTCCCTTCCCGGAAGAAGAGCTTGCCCTTTTAGCCGGCAGGGTCAAAAAATTCCTCGCTTTCGAGCTTAACGCCGGGCAAATGGTAGAAGATATAAGGCTTTCCGTAGAGGGAACGGCCGACGTGCTCTTCTACGGCCGCCCCGGAGGGGCTATCGTCTGCCCCGAAGAACTTACCGAAAAAATAAAAGAAATCCTTTAAAAAAGCTGTTTTGGCAAGAGTTTTGCTAATGAAATCCTTGAATAAGTATAGATTAAACCTATAGCTAAAGGAGCCCGGATGCTTCAGACCAATCAGACGAAGAAGAGGAAAGGGGCGATCATCCTTATTGTGGATGACGATTCGTATTTCCTTTCTTCGGTTTCCTCCCTGCTCAACGAATACGGCTACCCGGTGGTGGCGTGCCAGGACCCGGGGGAAGCCATATCAAAATTTTCCGAGGTTAAATTCGACGCCGTGCTGGCCGATATAAAGATGCCCCAGTTAAACGGCATCGAGTTCCTGGAGAAGGTGCATGCGGAACACCCCGAAGTCCCCGTCATACTCATGACCGCGCACGCCGACCTGGACACGGCCGTGGACGCGATAAAGAAGGGCGCCTTCGATTACGTGATAAAGCCGTGCCGGAGCGCCTACCTTTTGAACTCCATCGATAAGGCCGTCAAATACAACTCCCTCCTCCAGATCGAAAAAGATTACAAGAAGACCCTTGAAGAGACGGTGAGGAGAAAGACCAAGGACCTGGCCGATGCCTTGGAGATGGTGCAGAACCTGAACAGGGAGCTCGTCCGGAGGCTCACTTCCGTGGCCGAATACAAGGACACGGAGACCGCCGCGCACAATATGCGCATAGGGCTTTACGGGGCAAGGCTTTCGGAGGCCCTCGGCATGGCTCCCGATTTCGTGGAGGCCGTCACCTTTGCGGCCCCCATGCACGATATCGGAAAGATCGGCATCCCGGACGGCATACTCCTCAAGCAGGCCCATTTAAAGCCCCAGGAGTTCGAGATCATAAAATCACATACCGTAATGGGGGAGAACATACTCTCGGGCTCAAACCACCCGAAGATACAGCTTGCGGCCTCCATAGCCCTCAATCACCACGAGAAATGGGACGGGTCGGGCTACCCGCGCGGACTGAAGGGGGGGGAGATACCCATCGAGGGGCGCATTGTGATGCTCTGCGACCAGTACGATGCCCTGATGAGCGTCAGGCCCTATAAACCCGCCCTGAAACATAAGGAGGCATTCCGCATCATAACCGAGGGGGACGGGCGCACCCTGCCCTCCCATTTCGACCCGGACATATTCGATGCCTTCAAGGCGATCGCACCCGAATTCGAGTGCATCTTCATGACGAGGACGAAGACCTAAGGCAGCAGCTTCTCTTTACCCTGCAGGACCTCCCGGATCGCCGAGAGGAGTTTTGAGCCCGTAAAGGGTTTCTTGAGCATGAGGTCCGATTTTACCGGCGCGGGGACCTCGTTGAACCCGGAGATGGTTATTATCTTCACCCTCGGGTTTATCGCCCTGATCCTTTCTCCCAATTCAATGCCGTCCATGGAGGGCATCATTACGTCCGTGATCACCAGGTCTATCTCTTTGTGGTTGCCCGCGTACTGGGCTATCCCGTCCAGAGGGTCTTCGGCCGTCCTCACATGGAACCCCCTGCCTTCGAGGAGGTCCTTTATGAACTCAAGCACGGCGGCCTCGTCATCGATGGCGAGTATATTCCCCGTCCCCTTGAATTCCTGTTCACCGAGTGCCATTTTGCTTATTTTCGGGACGCTTGCCGCGGGCAGGTGTACTTCGAAAGTGCTCCCCCGGCCGAGGTTGCTCTCCACGCTTATCCATCCCTTATGGCCCTTTATGATGCCGTAGACCAGGGCAAGGCCGAGCCCGGTCCCCTTGGCCTTGGCCTTCGTTGTGAAGAAGGGCTCGAATATATGGGGCAGGTTGGCGGGTTCGATGCCGGTCCCGGTGTCCAAGACGGATATCTTTATGTATTTGCCCGGCTTCATCTCCGGGCCGGGCCCCGGCTCTCCGGGCCTTATCTCGACGGGCTCGGTCCTTATTGTCAGGGTCCCTTTCTCGTCCATAGCGTCTCTGGCGTTAAGGACAAGGTTCATGATGACCTGTTCCATCTGGCTCGGGTCGCCCTTCATGGCGGGCAGGGGCTCGCTGAATTGTCTTATCACGCTTATCCCGGCCGGCACAAGCCTCGAGACCATATCGAGCGTATCGTTTATTACGAGGTTGACGTTGAAGGGGACCGCCTCGAAACTGGCCCTCCGGGCGAAGGAGAGGAGCTTGGAGACCATCTGGGTTGCCTTCCTCGCCGCGTTCTCTATCTTCTTCACCCTGTCCGAAGTGGGGTCTTCTATCTCCTCGTTCATGAGTATGAGTTCCGTATAGCCCAGGATGGAGGCAAGTATGTTGTTGAAATCGTGCGCTATCCCCCCCGCGAGCTGGCCTATGGAGTCCATCTTCTGCGAATGCAGGAGCTGTGCCTGGAGCTTCTGCTTATCGGTTATGTCCCTGTGGAAGGACTGGATAAGTATATTGCCCTCCACCTCTATTGCCCGGGAGCTGACCTCGAGCATGACCCTCGTGCCGTCCTTCCTGTAATGCTGGGTCTCGAAGAGGAGCGATTCGCCCGCGAGTATCCTCTCCATCCGCTCCCGGAATGCCTGCCTGTTCTCCTCGGTCTCCAAGGCCGCTATATTCGTCCCGATAAGGGAATCCTTCTCGAAGCCGTGGATTTCGCAGGTCTTGTTGTTCACGTTCAGTATGACCCCGTTCGGGTCGAGGAGCATTATGCCGTCGTTTGCGTGCTCGAAAAGGGAGCGGAACATGAGCTCCGATTTGTTGAGCTCCTTCGTGCGCTCTTGAACGAGCTTCTGGAGCTGTGTCGAATAGAGTTCAAGCTGCTTTCTGTCCTTGTCAATGTCGTACTGGAGGCCCAAGGACTTAATCAGGTTTTTCTGGCTCAAGGACCGCCATACGAGGGCGATGACGAAAGTGGATATGATAAAGGATATATTCCCTATAAATATCGACCAATCGGTTATCTTATCGGAGAGAAGAATAGGAGTAAGATAAACAAAATATACGGAGCCCACGCAAATCAGGGATATCGAAAGATTGAGGGGGACGAAACCGAGCACGCACATGACCAGGAGATTAAGCCCCGCATAATAACCGGAGGTATCGCTCCCCAGCCGTATTATCATCATCTCGATAGTGACTGCAGAAAAGAAGGCACCTGCCAATATCAATGCAGAAAGATAAACCGGGCTCGACTTGCGCCAACTCAAAATCCTGTTCACGATAAAAAAGACCATCAGGACCAATGAAATCGCAATTCTAAGCGAAAAGAAATAACGGAAGTTTTCCGGGGTGACAAAATAATCCATTATCCCCAGGAGAAGGAATATGCCGGCCCCGAGAAGAAGGATTATTCCATACCAGTAATAGGTGAGATCGAGCAGCCGTTGCTTGACATAGGCCCTTTTCTCCGGCGTGAACTCCTCTGTCCCGGCCCCTCTCAAACGACTATTCTTTTCCGACAATATAGAAAAGGATCACCTCCGAGGGATCGCGCAATGTTTCCACAGCGCTGTCGGGAATCCCCGCCTCCCTGATCAGGTTCCTGCTTTCCCCTTCCGTGCGTTGATAGAATGCGGCCCATTCGACAAGCCAGTGGTAATCCGGAGTCCTGTAACGTCTGCTGTCCTTGAAGGTCAGGATCGCCTTCCCTCCGGGATTCAGCATCCTATATTGGGAATTGAAAAGGCGGATAAGCACATTGTCCGCGAGATAATCGTAGAGGCCCATGCTGTAGATGATGTCCTGGGCTCCAAATTCCCTCATATTCCTGTCGTGGTCGACCATCCTGAGCACGTTGTACTTGCGCATCGCGACCTGGTCCGCTATGCCGGAATATGAAAGCCTGTTCACGGAAAAAGCCAAGGCGTCCCCATCATGGTCCACACAGGTGATCTTTGCACCGGAAATCTTAATCTCATTTGCCAGCTCGAATACCTCCCTTGAGGAACCACATGCAAGGTTCAGTATCTTAAGCCCTGGACGGGTTGTTATCTCGTCCCGAAGCAGTTCCCTCATAAAGGCGAGTCGCTCTCTTACGGCAATTGCAAGCGTGCGGGCAAGAAAGTACCTGTCCAGAAAAAATCCTATGCCTTCCGCAAGAGGAGAATTCCTGTATATATTCTCAAGTATTTTGTAATCGCCGGGGTATCCTTTAGGCCAGACACGCGCATGGTTCATAAAGTAGCTTTTTCGGAACAGGTGATCCGTCCTGTTTTTGAATTCAATCCGTTTCTCTTTGAGAAGCTCCGGAAAGAAGCCCGCAACCTTTTCGAATTCCTCGAACGCATCCAAACCGTCAAGAACGATTTTTTCCACTTTCAAATAAGTCTTTTCCTCATGTCCCAGCGTTCCCTCAATGAAAGCTCTATCTATTTCGGAGAGATGCTCTATAAGCTCTTGAATGCTTGCGTCCAGCCTTTGCGACCAGAGCGAAATCTTTTCCGCTTCATGGGTATCAAGATATTCCGGGGAGCTGAAATTTATGCTTAGGCCGCATTTCATGCACCTCCTGGAAGAATTTGCCTTTTCGCTTCCGCAGTAAGGGCATGTGGTCTCTTTATCAAGGTGGGTTTTTATAAGCTCCCATAGGACCGACCTCATCTCCGGCTCCATCCCCAAAAAACCGACTGCAATCCCACTCCTTTCAGCCCTAAGAACCCTGCTTTTTATCTCGACTTCTCCGTAATTGGGCAGTATTGCCCTGACACAGACTTTTTCGGCCTCCGGGATGGAAATGTTGGAATTCAGGAAGGCCCCGCCAAGGGAAATGTTTGCCGTTTTCGTCTCGAGGAAACGGTTCGAGTTGCCCATGATAACGGCAACCGGGATATGAGCCCTGCACCTTGCGTCCACCCTTGCCATAAAGCACCCTCCCGAGCTTAAAAAACATTACACAAGGCCTATGCCAATGGGCGATATTAATATAATTTCAGGGGTTTGTCAAAGAAAAAATCAATCAGGACTTTAAGATAGCCCCCTTAAAGCCTTTGAAAAAATAACAAAAAATTGCTCAGGGGCGTTCTCAACCCTTGTTCCCCGACAGAAGTTTTATAATAAAAGGACATGCTCATAAGAAAGAAAATATCCATCGGCTTCATCATAAGCGCCTCGATTATCGCCATTCTCGTAATATTCGAGTACATCAATTACCGCGAGGTCGGCCGGGAGATCAAGTACCTCGAGATCACGGACACGGTCAGGAGCAAGTCCCTGCAGTTGAGGCGGCACGAAAAGAATTATTTTCTATACAGCCCCGCCCAGGCGGAGAGGGAATCCAGGGAGATCGAGAGCTATCTTGCGGACCTGGACGGGATCGTGGACGAGAACCGGGAGTTTGACAAGAGCGGGAAACTTTCCGGCCTGGAGGCGCTCACGGGGGAATACAGGGCGAGGTTTAAAAAAATAGAGGCCCTTCTCAATGAGGAGCTGAGTGATTTCGAGAGGATTAAACGCCTGCACGAGAGGCACAGGGCCTTTTTCCCGCTCATACAGACCACTTTTTACGACCGGCCCTTCGAGAGCGCAGGGACGCTCGTTGCGGTCTTCGGGTTAAAGCCCGAGGACAGGCTCGTATCGAGGCTAAAGGAACTTGACCTTGAAACAGAGTACCTTAGAAAGATAGGGGAGGACATACTGGTGCTTTCGAAGGAACTGGACCAGGCGGCAAGGAGCAGGGCGGACAGGGGAATCCGGCTCTCGCAGGTTGCGCTCCTCACGTTCTTCCCCCTTTTCCTTGTCATCGGGATCGGTAGCCTCTTCGTCATAAGCACGAATGTGGTAAAGAGGCTTAACCTCCTTATAAAAACGGTAAAAAAGACCGGCGGGGGCAATTACCCGTTGGTGGCCGTGCCGCGCCATCTCTGGGGGAGAGACGAAGTGGGAATGCTTATCTCGGATTTCAGCGACTTGGAGAAAGAGCTCGCAAGGAGAGAGGAGGAGATAAACACGAAAAACAGGGAGCTCCTGGAGAGCAAGAAACTTGCCGCCATCGGCACGCTTGCCGCCGGCGTGGCCCATGAACTCAACAACCCTCTTAACAATATCTACCTTTCCGCCCAGGTCGCGGAACGGGAGGGCGCGGGCAAGTGCCCTCCCCTCATAGCCGATATTATCAAGGACATCGGCGGCCAGACCTTGAGGCTCAAGCGCATCGTGGGCGACCTCCTCGAATTTGCCCGCGAGCAGGAGCCGCAGAAGAGGCTTGTCGAGATCACTTCTTTTATACGAGAAACCCATGACCTCCTCTTAAACTCCGTCAACCTCAGGGACCTGCGTTTTGTGCAGACCTCGGAGCCCGAAAAGATAGAGATCTATATCGATTACGGGCAGATGGAGCGGGCCTTCATAAACCTTTTCTCAAATGCGATGCACGCGATGGAGGGGAAGGGGGAACTGAGAGTGGACTCAAGACTGGAAGAGGACCTCGTTAAAATAAGGGTATCCGACACGGGCTCGGGGATAAAGGAAGAGGACATCGACAAGATATTCGACCCCTTCTTCAGCACCAGGGTGAAGGGCACGGGCCTGGGACTTGCCATTGTTTTGAATATAATAAGGAAGCACGGGGGCGACATAGCCGTGATGAGCAGGGAAGGCCAGGGGACAACTTTCGAAATAATTCTCCCGAAAGGAACGGGACCGGAAGATGCCGTTTAAGGTAATCATAGCGGAAGACGAGGAGATAACTCTCAAGCACCTGCTTTTTGCCTTGAGCAAGGAGGGCTATGAGACTGTCGGCACGGCAAACGGCCTCGATGCCTGGGAGAAGATCGAAAAGAATAATTACGACCTCCTCATAGCGGACATTAAAATGCCGGGCATGAGCGGCCTCGAACTCCTCTCCAGGATAAAGGAGAAATATCCCGAGACGGAGGTGATGGTAATAACCGGGTTCGGGAGCATCGGGAGCGCCGTGGAGGCGATGAAAAAAGGGGCCTATGACTACATCACCAAGCCCTTCGAGCTGGACGAGATAATCCTCAAGGCAAATAAAATAAAAGAGAGGAAGACCTTGAGGAAGGAAAATATAGCCCTCCGCACCTACCTGGGCCTCGACAGGAAGCTCCAGGTGATCGCCGAAAGCAGGAGCATGAAGCGGGTGCTCGAGCTTGTGGACGGGATAAAGACTTCCGACTGCAACGTGCTTCTCACGGGGGAGACGGGGGTCGGCAAGGGCCTCCTTGCGCGCATAATCCATTATACGAGCCGGAGAAAGGAGATGCCGTTCCTTTCCCTGAATTGCGCGGTCTTCACGGAGGATCTCCTTGCGAGCGAGCTGTTCGGGCACGAAAAGGGCGCCTTCACGGGGGCCATAAGGACCAAGCAGGGGCTCGTTGAGATAGCCGACGGGGGGACCCTCTTCCTTGACGAAGTGGCCGAGATGTCCACCCCGGTCCAGGCCAAGCTCCTGAAGCTCATAGAGGAAGGGGAGTTCTTCCGGGTGGGCGGGACAAAGCCCATCAAGGTGGATGTGCGTTTCATAGCCGCGACAAACCAGGCCGTGAAGGAGGCCATCGCGAAAGGCAAATTCCGCGAAGACCTGTATTACAGGCTCAATGTGATGGAAATCTTCCTTGAGCCCTTGAGGGAGCGCAAGGAAGATATAGGGCCGCTCTGCGAGTTCCTTCTGCAAAGGCACCTTCCCAAATACAATAAGAAGATCACCGGGTTCTCGAAAGAAGCCATGGAGATACTTAAAACCTACAGCTTTCCCGGAAACGTCCGCGAGCTTGAGAATATTGTGGAGCGGGCAATTATTCTTGAAAAAACTGAGCTCATCACCCCTCAAAGCCTCCCTCAGAGCTTAAGACTGTTCAAAATTGAAACACTCGACCCCTCCGGGATAAAGACCCTTGAAGAGATCAGTAAAGAGTATGCCGAAAAGGTGCTGGAGTATGTGGGCGGCAATAGATCAAGGGCCGCCGAGGTATTAGGCATATCCCGCACAAGCCTCTGGAGAATCCTCAAAGAAGAATAGCGTTCGGTTGCTGTTCAAATTTGAAACGATCCTAACTCCTACTTTCCTTAATTTACCTTTCAAATCAATAAGTTAGCACTGGCATCCCTTTTGCCTTTATTATTTGCGTCCTTTAAAAAAGGAGGTAAATGGGGTGAAAAAGAAGCTTCTTTTTACCACGTATCGGGACCAGAGCCTCGACCAGGGCTTTTCGTATGCGATAGAGCTCGCGAAGACCATGGATAAGGACCTTGCAATCCTGCTTGTGAAGAAAAACGGGATAAGCCCCTTCGATAACCTTATGAGCGCGATGACCTTCGCCCAAGCCGGAGAGCACGAGGCCGCCAGAGAGTTCATTTCCCCGGCGGACAAAGAGAAGGTGGACGAGAAACTTTCCTCTATTGCGGAAAAGTGTAGCGGGGCCGGCATAGAGCTTGTCACTTACGACAGCCAGAAAGAGGCGCTCCCCGCGATAGAGGATTTCCTGAGGCAAAGGGACGGGATAGAGATGGTGCTCCTTGCCCCCAATATCACAAGGAACGGTTCCGTCTCCGACAGGAAGCTCAAGAAGCTTTTAAGCCTCTCTCCGAGGCCCGTGGTGAAGATCTCCCAGGGGGCCTCGGCAAATTAGCGGAAATACATAGAACACGGAGGAAACTTTCCAAATGTATCTGTATCTGCCTGTTGCGTTGACAAGCGTAAACCTGATGATACCCGTGGGGCTCGGCCTTGCGGTGGGGCTTCTCTCGGGCCTTTTCGGCGTGGGCGGAGGGTTTTTGATGACGCCGCTGCTTATAATGCTGGGCATCCCGTCCACGGTGGCCGCGGCAACCGATTCCAACCAGATAGTGGCGGCCTCGACCTCCGGCACCTATGCCCACTGGCGGGTCGGGAACGTGGATTTCAAGATGGGCATCTATCTCCTCATCGGGGGCTTTGCCGGCGGGCTCGTGGGAGTCCAGGCGATAAAAGCGCTCCGGGCCATGGGGAATGCCGATTTCGTGATCAAGATGACCTACGTCCTTATGCTGGGCATTGTGGGTGCTTACATGTTCATCGAAAGCCTTCAGAGCATGAGAAAGAAAAAAGACGCCGCGGAAAGACCCGCCCCGGAAAAGGACTCGGCCGTGGGGAGGTCCTTGAAGTCGCTTCCCTTCCAGACCCGGTTCGAAAAATCCGGGGTCACCCACTCGGCCCTCGTACCTATCATATTGGGGGGCTTTGTCGGCGTCCTTGCGGCCATTATGGGGGTGGGCGGAGGGTTTCTGATGGTCCCCGTGATGGTCTATATGCTCCGTATGCCGATGCACGTCGTGGTCGGGACAAGCCTTTTCCAGATACTTTTCACCTGCATAGAGGTAACGTTCCTCCAGGCATACACGAACCACACCGTGGACTTCACCCTGGCCGTCCTGCTCTTGATAGGCTCCACCATCGGGGCGCAGATCGGTACGGTCTTCGGACGGAAGCTCAAGGGGGACCAGCTGAAGATACTCCTTGCGATCATAGTCCTTGCCGTTACGGTGAAAATAGTGCTCGATCTGACCCTTGCCCCCTCGCTTCTCCTGGGGCAGGGCGGAGGACATTGAAAATGAGGAGGGATGAGTTCATGAGATCGAAGGGCCTTCTTTTAATATTCTTCTTCTTCTTTGCCTTGCTCATATTCCCGCAGGCAAGCCGGGCCGCGCTTACGGTCAAGGCAAACCACGACCATATAAAAATAGACTTCCTCTACCACGGGAGCACGGTCTCGGTGACGGGCGCCTCCGACCCGGGCAGGGATATTGTAGTAAAGATAACCTCGCCGGACGGGCACGAAGCCCTGAAGCAAAAGGGCAAGATGGCAGGGCTCCTCTGGATGAACTTGGGCACCATCGAGTTCGAGCACGTGCCGGGCCTCTATCTCCTCTCGAGCACAAGGAAAATTCCGGACCTCCTCGGGACCGATGAAATAAAGCGCCTTGCCCTCGGATATGATGCCCTCGCGGAGCAGGCCCGGATAAGCCCCGCGGCAACCCCCGGCGAAAAGGCGAAATGGTTCGCGGAATTCATCAAATACAAGGAGCACGGAGAGGTTTACGGGGACTCCGAGAGGAAAGTGGCAGTCAGTCCGGAGGGCGGCCGCCAGGACTATTCCGTGACCTTCGACTGGCCTTATCAGGCCTCCCCCGGGGTTTATACGGTATCGGTCTATGCCGTTGGGGACGGAAAAGTCCTCGAGCAGGCCGAAACGCAAGTCCTCGTGGAACAGGTAGGGATTGTAAAGAGGCTTTCGGGTATGGCCAGGGAAAACCCTGCCCTCTACGGGTTCATTTCAATAATATCGGCCCTCGCGGCAGGTTTCGGGGTTGGGATGATATTCAGGAAAGGCGGAGGCTCCCATTAATACATACAAGAACATAATAGTCGGCTACGACGAGTCCGGACCGAGCAAGGCGGCCCTGGGCGAGGCCGCCTGCTGGGTGAAGAGGCACGGCGGGAAATTGACCCTCGTGCACGCGGTCTATTTTGACGAAGAGGAATTCAGCATGGCCCCCGTTCAGCTCGACCGGCGAATAGAGCTTGGCAAGACCATGTGCCTGCTCGCCAAAGAAGAGTTCTCCAGAAAGCTCGGCGTGGAGGCGGAATACGTGGTATGCAACGGCGAGGCGCCCGATGTCCTTACCGAGATCGCGCGGGAAAAAGGCGCCGACTTGATAGCGCTGGGCACTTACGGCAGGAGAGGCCTTAAGAGGCTCCTTCTCGGGAGCGTTACTTCTTCCGTGGTAGTGAACTCCCCTTGCGAAGTGCTTGTCGTGAGGAATAACGGAAAGTGCAGCGGGTACGAATCCATACTCGTTCCTTTTGACGGCTCGGATTTCAGCAAGAGGGCCCTCGAAAAGGCGCTCGCGCTGTCGAAAGAGAACAAGTCCGAGGTAACGCTCCTTTATGTTATCCCGCGCTATGAGGAGATGATCGAGTTCATGAAGACCGAGCACATCGAGGAAAAACTCTTCGCGGAGGCGCGCCGCATAACCGCGGAGGGGGAAAAGACGGCCCAGGCGCAGGGGACGGGGATTGCCACGGTCATAGAGCAGGGCAACCCGGAACGGGCTATCACCGGGATAGCCGAAAAGCTCGGGGCCGATCTTATCGTTATGGGCACTTACGGGTGGAAAGGCGTGGACAAGGCCATTATGGGAAGCACCACGGAGCGCGTAATAATGAGCGCCCCCTGCCCGGTGCTCATTGTTAGATAATGTTGTCAGATAATATTGTGAGGTGAACGACTTTGAAAGGCGTACGGAAGATACTAATAGCCGTGAACGGCTCGCTAAAACCCCTCGAGGAAGGACTCAAGCTCGCCCGGGACGAAAAGAGCTGGGTCACGGTGGTGAAAGTGGTCCCTCCCTACGAGGGAGATATAAATCTGACCGGGATCAAAGACATAGAAGGTGCCATGGGCGGCTTTGAGCGCTCACAGCTTGGGGAGATCTACGGTATGGCGGAGGCGGAGCGCGCGCTTATCAAGATAAAAGTCCTCGAAGGCGATATTCACAGGAAAATAATCGAGGCCGCCGAAGAGGAGAGGTGCGACTTGATCGTAATGGGCGCGCCAAAGCGCTCGGGACTGGGGAGACTGTTCGGAGACAAGACCCTGGAGAAGGTGATAAACGGAACGACCCGCCCCGTGCTGGTCGTGGACGCTTAAAAAGTTATTCTATCTTCTTAAGCGTCATCTTGGCCTTCTTCATGCCCTCCCGGAGGGATTTGGGTATCACACGGGGCAGGGGGACGTCGGCCGTCTTTTGCACAAGCACGGGGAGGCGTTTCTCGTCGTCCGTAAGCCAGATATAAAGGTCCCCTTTTATATACATGAGGCCCCTGTCCCCGGGGATGTCCTTCACGACGGGTTTTAGAAGTATGGCATCAAAGGCGCCGAGAGCGGTCTTTATTTTTTCTTTTCTTATGACCTGCACCTCGACCTCATAGAGCCCGTCCCTGTCCAAAAGTTGAAACCTTGAAGTATTCCCCACCGAGAGAGGAAGCCGTCTTATGTAATAGAAGAGCGTAAGGGGGTCGTAGGCGGTCCCCTCCCTCGTTTTTCTCGACTCGTGCTTTTTCAGGTGGTCCAGATATCTCGCTTCCGCAGTCTTTTTACTCATTGTTATCTCTTCGTGGAGCCTGAGCTTGTCCTCGTGGAGCATCTTCCTGTAATTGAAGGAATAAGGATGCCCGGCCAGTGCGCTCTCGAACTCTTCCCGTTCGAGATGAGTTGCGAGCGTGTCGGATATCTTATAGAAGATGGATACCCAGGCCGCGCTCCGTCCCTCGCCCAGTATTTTCATATTGGGGCCGTCCCCGGAGAGTTCCACCGAGACCTCCCCCACGCCCAGGCCGGACCAGGTGACCTCGAACGTGAGTTTCTCGGGCGCAAGCGCTAAAAGCCGGGAAGGGAAAACGAGCAGGAGAAAAATAACAATAAGATAAAAGCTTAAGGCATTTTTATGGCGCATTTTACATTTTATATTATTGCGCCCTTCTTTTTCGATTTAATAGGGCCGTGAAATTTACATTGAACATTAAGGGCGGCGGGTTGGAATGGTGGGCGATGTAGGGATCGAACCTACGGCCTCTGCCGTGTGAAGGCAGCGCTCTCCCGCTGAGCTAATCGCCCGTTTAGAAAGGATTTTAAAGGCTTTGAGAGCCCAAAGTCAAGCTCGCGGGGCGCGGAGCAAGTTCTCGAGGAGGGCAATGTCTCTAACGGGCTCCAGGCATTCTCCCCTCCTGCAGGGTACGACTATTCCGTTCTCTTCCCCGTAGGAGACAACCTTATAAGGGCGGTAGGTTTCGAGTGATTTTTTGGCGAGAAAGCCGCCCGCCCTGTCTTCCACTTTCAAGGAGAGGAAGTTATAAAACCCGTCCAAGGCCGAGTAAAAACTTCCCCCATGGGGGCCGAGCTTCGCCGCCTGCCCGGCAAAAGCGGAAAGGCATTCTTCGGCAATCTCCGCGTATTTTTCATTTCCCGTTATCCGGCCCATTCGGACGAGGTGCCATATGAGGAGGGCATTCGGAGAGGGATGGGGTATATCCTCGATATTTTTAAGCCGCACGCCTAAGACCGCCTCCCCGGAGTCGAAAAATCCACCCGAGCCGCGATCATAAAAATCCTCCACGAGCCTATTTAGAAGCTCCTCCGCAATCTTCAGGTATTCCGTTTCCCCAATGGTTTCATAAGCGTCAAGGCATCCCCCTGTCAAGTGAACGTAATCATCGAGCATCCCCCTTACACGGCTTGTCCTCATGAGGACGCCATTCCCGTAATTTTCCGTGAGCATTCTTTTAAGCGACATGAGGGCGAACTGAAGCAGGTAATCGTCTCCAAAGGCCCTCCACGCAAATAGATACGATGATGTCATGAGGCCGTTTATGGAGGAATAAAATGTCTTGTCCACGAAGGGGGCCTCTCTTTTATTTCTCTCTCTAAGGAGCTTTTCTTTGGCCGATTTGAGGAGGGCTCGGGCCTCTTCGGAATCGAGCCCCAACCTTACGGCGATCTCTTCCGGCTCATGAGCTATAAAGAGGGTTTTTTTGGAGGGGTCGTGGTGCATCGAGCCGCGCTCGTGCAGAAAATGCATTGAGGCCGCTTTTAATTCTTTTCCCGCTAAAACACGCTCGAAATCTTCGGAGGTCCAGGTGAAATATCCCCCCTCGTCCTCGGGGGTCAAGTCCGCGTCCTGGCTCGCGTAGAACCCGCCCCGGGGGTCCGAAAGCGTGGAGCTTATATATTCGATTATGCCCTGGGCTATTTGCTTATGCAGGGGCTCGCCCAAGAGGGAATACGCCTCGGTGTAATTCTTTAAATGCCAGGCGTTGTCCTCGGCAAGCTTTTCGAAGTGCGGCACGATCCATGCCTCGTCCGTGGAGTACCTGTGGAAGCCCCCGCCAAGCTGGTCGTAGATGCCGCCCTTTGCCATATTGGTAAGTGTCTTTTTTATCGCCATCTCATACGCCCCCTGGTCCCTGAGGTGCCTCGGAGCGAAAAAATGCCTGCCGATAAGAAAACTTATCGCCCCCGGCATGGGGAATTTGGGCATCGTCCCGAAGCCCCCGTTTTCCGGGTCGAAGTGGGAGAGGACCTCCGCCGCGGCCCCAGCGAGCATGCCCTCCGATATGGGTGTCTTCTCGATGGGGGCGGGTGCGAGGTGCTTTATCAGCTTCTCTCCAAGTTCTTCGGCCTTGTCCTTCTTCTCGCGGTAATATCCGGCGACTTGAAGGAGCACCTTTTTGAAGCCCGGCCTCCCAAAGGAGTCCTCTGGAGGGAAATATGTGCCGCCATAGAAGGGCTTCCCCTCGGGCGTGAGAAAGATGCTCAGGGGCCAGCCCCCGCCCTGCCCCAGCAGATGAAGGCTCTCCTGGTACCGCCTGTCCACGTCCGGGCGCTCGTCCCTGTCGAGCTTTATCGAGATGAAGTTCTCGTTCAGGATTCTTGCGACTTGGGGGTCTTCGAACGATTCCTTGGCCTGGACATGGCACCAGTGGCACCAGACCGCCCCGGAACTCAAGAATACGGGCTTCCCCTCTTTGCGGGCCTTCTCGAAGGCCGCTTCGGAGTAAGGGAACCAGTCCACGGGCTGGCTCGCGGCGTGTTTAAGGTAGGGGCTTTTCTCGTTTAGAAGCCTGTTCAAAAAAACCTCTCATTTAAAGTATAGCAAGTGACTTTTCATATTTTATAGCGATAATCCCTATCTCAGATATGCGCAGATTTAAAGGGAATTTGACCGGCTTTATCTATTTATGTTTTAATAAGAGGACCTTTAAAGGTAACCCTGTGAGGTTAATAAGGTAAAATGGATAAGAACCGCACTAAAAAGAAAAAGCAGATAGACCGCGCGAAAGCCTTCCCGGCGCACCGGGAAGGCTTTTTTATTGCCTTTTTAAAGGAGAAGATTAATGGCTAAGAAGCTTCTCGACGCCAAGGAAGTAGAGCGCACGCTCACCCGCATGAGCCACGAGATTATAGAAAAAACAAAGGGGACGGAAGGCCTCTGCCTTGTGGGGATACAGCGCGGAGGGGTCCACCTGGCCCAGAGGCTCGCCCGCAAGATAGGGGAGACCGAAGGGGCGGAGGTCCCCGTGGGCTCCCTCGATATCTCCTTCTACAGGGACGATATAAAGATAAGAAGACAGCCCGCCGTGAGCAAAACCGAGATACCCTTCAACCTTGACGAGAAAAAAGTCATACTCGTGGACGACGTGTTTTTCACCGGGCGTTCGATAAGGGCGGCCATGGACGCCATAATGGACATGGGGAGGCCTGCCATGATACAGCTTGCCGTCCTCATAGACAGGGGCCACAGGGAACTGCCCATCAGGGCCGATTACGCGGGAAAGAACGTGCCCACCTCGCTGGGCGAGCGCGTTGAAGTCCTCCTTGCCGAGGAAGGTGAGGAGGACAGCGTGCTCCTCCTTTCACCCGAGGAGATAACCGGATGAGGAAAGACCTCCTCGGCATGAAGGAGATGACCTCGGAGGAGATAATGCTCCTCCTTAAGACGGCCAGCTCCTTTAAAGACGTCCTCAAGAGGGACATAAAGAAAGTGCCCACCCTGAGGGGGCGCACGGTCGTGAACCTCTTCTTCGAGCCCTCGACAAGGACGCGCACCTCTTTCGAGCTTGCGGCAAAGAGGCTCTCAACGGACGTTATAAATTTCTCCGGCCCCTCAAGCAGCATCCTGAAAGGGGAAAGCCTGCTGGACACGGCCTTGACGGTCGAGGCCCTCGGGGCCGACATCATCATAATCCGGCATTCCTCAAGCGGGGTGCCCCACATGCTGGCGGGACATCTCAGGGCCTCGGTCATAAACGCCGGGGACGGCACCAACGAGCACCCCACGCAGGCCCTCCTCGACGCCTTCACCATACTCGAAAAAAAAGAGAGGACCGAGGGGCTCAAGATGGTCATCGTAGGAGATATCCTGCACAGCAGGGTGGCAAAATCCAATATCTATTGCCTTATGAAACTTGGGGTAGAGCTGAGGCTCATCGGGCCCTCCACCCTCCTCCCCCCGGCCTTCGAGGAGATACCCGGAGTAAAGGTCTTTAGCGACATGGAAGAGGGCTTGAAAGACGCCGATGTGATAATGATGCTCCGCCTGCAGCTTGAGAGGCAGGGGAAGGGCTTCTTCCCCACCACGGAAGAGTATTTTAGAGAGTGGGGCCTCACGAAAAAGAAACTGGCCCTCGCCAGGCCCGATGCCATAGTGATGCACCCCGGCCCCATGAACAGGGGGATCGAGATAGCATCCGAAGTGGCCGACGGGACGAATTCCGTAATACTGGAGCAGGTCACAAACGGGCTCGCCGTGCGGATGGCCGTGATGTACCACCTGGAGCAGGCCAAGGGGGAAAAGAGGGGATGAGGCTCCATAATCACCTTCATATAATAAACGCCTATGTGATAGACCCTTCGCAGGACTTCGAGGGCAGGGCCGAACTTTTAATAGAAGACGGGAAGATAAAGACTTTGGCTGCCGGTGAAAAGATAAAGAACGCAAAAGGCGCGGAGGTCTTCGATGCAGAGGGCATGTACGTGCTCCCCGGCCTCATAGACATGCACACGCATTTAAGGGAGCCGGGCTTCGAGCATAAGGAAACCATAAGGACGGGGACCCTCGCCGCATTGAAGGGAGGCTTCACGACGGTTTGCGCCATGCCCAACACGAACCCCGTAAACGACAACGCCGGGATAACGGAATTCATCTTGAAGAAAGCCGAACGCGAGGGGAACGCGAACGTCCTCCCGATAGGCGCCATAACCAAGGGCCAGAAGGGGGAGGAGCTTGCGGAGATGTACATGATGCTCTCGGCGGGCTGTATCGCATTCTCCGACGACGGCAATCCGGTCGCAAGCTCCCTCACGATGCGGCGGGCGCTTGAATACGCAAGGGGCTTTCACGCCCTCATCATATCCCATTCGGAGGACCCCCGGCTTTCGGAAGGGGGCGTAATGAACGAGGGGTTCCTCTCGATAAGCATGGGCCTTAAGGGGGTCCCTTCCGTGTCGGAAGAGGTCTTCATCTACAGGGACATTGCCCTTGCGGAATACACGGGAGCGAAAATTCATATCGCGCATGTCTCGACCGAAGGTTCGGTGCGCATAATCAGACAGGCCAAAGAGCGGGGAGTGCATGTTACGGCCGAGACCTGCCCCCATTACTTCAGCCTGACGGAAGACGCCGTGGCGGGCTATAACACGAACGCCAAGGTAAACCCGCCCCTGAGGAGCGAGAAAGACGTAGAGGCGATAAAAGAAGGCCTCCGGGACGGCACGATAGACTTGATCGCCACGGACCACGCCCCGCACAGCCTTGAAGAGAAAACAAGGGAGTTCGATAATGCGCCTTTTGGCATATCGGGGCTCGAGACGGCCCTCCCCCTCGGGATGGAGCTTGTCCGGGGAGGCGTCCTTTCTTTAAAAGACCTCGTAAGCAAACTGACAATACAACCCGCAAAAATACTTCAAATAAGTAAAGGGAGTTTAAGGGAAGGGGCGGACGCGGAGCTTTGCGTCTTTGATCCCGATAAAGAATACGTGCTCGATCCCGCCGCACTCCTTTCGAGGGGAAAGAATACGCCTTTCGCGGGCCACAGGATGAAAGGCGCCGTCGTAGCGACAATATTCAAGGGGAACCTTTTTAAATGGTAAAAACGATGCTCGTATTGAATGACGGCGTTGTCTTCGAGGGAATTTCCTTCGGCGCGGAAGGAGAAGCCATAGGAGAGGTCGTCTTCAATACTTCGATAACGGGTTATGAGGAGATACTTACAGATCCATCCTACAAGGGGCAGATAGTCACGATGACCTACAGCCAGATAGGCAATTACGGGATAAACATCGAGGACTCGGAGTCCCGCGCGCCTTTCGCCGAAGGCTTCATCGTGAAAGAATACATGGATTTTCCGAGCAACTGGCGCGCAAGGCTCTCTCTGGGGGATTATTTAAAAAAGAGCGGCATTGTCGCAATACATGGAATCGATACGCGCGCCCTCACGAGGCACCTCCGGGACCACGGGGCGCAGATGGGGATAATCTCCACGGTTGACCTGAACCCCGAGAGCCTCCTCGATAAGGTGAGAAAGCACCCCGGCATAGGGGCCTTTGACCTCGCAAAAGAGGTCGCCTCGGATATCCCCTTCCCCTGGTGGCAGAAACCCTGGCACTGGCCCGAGGGGTTTGCAAATACCTCTAATAAGGGAACGAAAAAAGTAGTCGTATATGACTTCGGAGTGAAATTCAATATACTCAGGAACCTGGTGAAGGCGGGTTTTTCAGTAGAAGTTGTACCTGGCGCGACCCCTGCGGAAAAAGTGCTTGAGATGAACCCTGACGGGATTGTTTTAAGCAACGGCCCCGGAGACCCCCAGACCGTGACCTACGGCATAGAGGCCGCCGGAAAGCTCATGGGCAAAAAGCCCCTATTCGGGATTTGCCTCGGCCACCAGATACTGGGGCTTGCGATGGGCGGGAGGACTTACAAGCTAAAATTCGGCCACCACGGCGGCAACCACCCCGTGATGGACCTTGTGACCGGGCGCGTGGAGATAACGAGCCAGAACCATAATTACTGCGTGGACGTAAAGGGCCTCGGGGGGCAGGCCGTCCTCACCCACAAAAACCTCTATGACGGCACGGAAGAGGGGATGAGGCACGTGGAGCTTCCGGTGATGAGCGTCCAGCACCACCCGGAGGCGGGCCCCGGCCCCAACGACGCAAGCCATATATTTGAGAGGTTTAGGAAATTAATAGACGGTAAATGAAACTTAATGAAGAGCGTTTTGAATTGGAAATAAAAGCGGACGTCCTCACTTTCAAGACCCCCTATTACAAGGTGGAGAGAGGGAGCATCCTGCACAAGGGGATCTATAACCTGGAGCTTGCCTCGATGCTGGCCGCCGCCATACCGGCGGGAACGGCTTTTCTCCTTATAAGAGAAAAAACCGGGGCATTTGTCCTTTCTTCTTTTCTCGCCCTGATAGCTTTCATATTAGGATTTGTCCTCTTCAGGGCTTTTGTCTTTAGGAGAAGGGAGCTCAAGTTCATTATCCACAAAAAATCCGGGTCGGCCTTTCTCTACTTTCCTTTTAAAAGGATGAAGGTCTTTAGGCTCGCTGACATAGAAGGCATCGAGGCGAGCGTTAAAAAACTCGCGCCGGAAAACCCGGAGGGGGTGGCCCTCGTGGAGAAGATCGCCCTCCACCACGGCCAGATTGTGCCCGATTTCGCGGCCCAGGCCGACATATATGCAATAATGCTCAGGCTCAAGGGCGATTCTGAGTACACGCTCTATGCCGATAACGACAAAAAATTTCCGGCGGAGATAACTGTCCGCATTAAGGAGTTTTTAAACCTTGTCTAAAAGGACGGATATAAAAAAGATACTCATCATAGGCTCCGGGCCTATCGTTATCGGCCAGGCGTGCGAGTTCGACTACTCGGGCACTCAGGCATGCAAGGCCCTGAGGGAAGAGGGTTACCAAATAGTGCTCGTGAACTCCAATCCCGCCACAATAATGACGGACCCCGAGATGGCCGAGGCCACCTACATCGAGCCCCTCACGCCCGACATAGTTGAGAAGATACTCGAAAAAGAGAGGCCCGATGCCGTCCTCCCCACGATGGGGGGGCAGACGGCCCTGAACTTGGCCGTGGAGCTTGCCGAAAGGGGCGTCTTCAAGAGATTGGGGATAGAGCTTATAGGGGCAAAGATACATTCCATTAAAAAGGCCGAGGACAGGGAACTCTTCCGCGAGTGTATGCGCAATATAGGGCTCGAAATCCCCAAAAGCGCCGCCGTTACCTCTTTGGAAGAGGGGTTGAAAGTCATCGAGGAGATAGCTTTCCCCGCCATCCTGCGGCCCGCGTTCACGCTGGGCGGCACGGGAGGGGGCATCGCCTATAACATGGAAGAATACAAAGCGCTCCTCGAAAAAGGCCTCAAGCTCTCCCTCAACCACCAGGTGCTCGTGGAGGAATCGGTCCTCGGATGGAAGGAGTTCGAGCTCGAGGTCATGCGGGACATGGAGGACAACGTCGTCATAATCTGCTCGATAGAGAACATGGACCCCATGGGCGTGCACACGGGGGATTCGATAACCATAGCGCCCGCGCAGACCCTCACGGACAAAGAGTACCAGAGGATGAGGGACGCCTCGATAGCGATAATCAGGGAGATAGGCGTGGACACGGGCGGCTCCAATATCCAGTTCGCCATTCATCCCGATACGGGGCAGATGGTCGTGATAGAGATGAACCCGCGCGTCTCCAGAAGCTCCGCCCTGGCAAGCAAAGCCACCGGTTTCCCGATAGCCAAGATCGCCGCAAAGCTTGCCGTGGGCCTTGCCCTCCACGAGATACCAAACAGCATAACGAAGGAGACCCCGGCCTCCTTCGAGCCCACATTGGACTATGTCGTCACAAAGATACCCCGGTTCGCGTTCGAGAAATTCCCCGAGGCGGACCCGCTCCTCACGACACAGATGAAGTCCGTTGGGGAGGTGATGTCCATAGGGCGCACGTTCAAGGAATCCCTCCAGAAGGCCATAAGGAGCCTGGAGCAGGACACCTACGGCTTCGAAGCGGAAGAGCACGGGCCCGAAGAGCTTGCGTCCCTCTTGAGGGTCCCCAACCCCCAGAGGCTCTGGGTGATAGGGCAAGCTTTCAGGGCGGGTTTCACGGTGAAACAAATATACGAGACCACGATGATAGACCCCTGGTTCCTCGAAAACATAAGGCAAATAATAGAAGAAGAACAAAGGATAAAAAAACTCCCCTCCAAAGAGTTTGAAGAAAATCTCCTTGATTTTAAGAGCATGGGGTTTTCGGATAGGAGGCTCGCTTCGTTAAGAGGCCGGACCGAGACGGATATCCGCTCGATGAGAAAAAAACAGTCCCTCAGGGCCGTTTACAAGATAGTGGACACCTGCGCCGCCGAGTTCAATGCCTACACGCCTTATCTTTATTCCACTTACGAAAAGCCCTTCTATAAACTGGGCGAGGCGCCGAAGACCGAATGCGAAGCGGACCCGAGCGGGAAGAGGAAGATCATAATTCTCGGCTCCGGCCCAAACCGCATCGGGCAGGGGATAGAGTTCGATTACTGCTGTGTGCACGCGGTATTCGCGCTCAAGGAACTTGGGTTTGAAACAATCATGATCAACTGCAACCCCGAGACCGTGAGCACGGATTACGACACCGCCGACCGCCTCTACTTCGAGCCCCTCACGATAGAAGACGTGATGAACATAATAGAGGTGGAAAAGCCCGAGGGCGTAATAGTGCAGTTCGGCGGGCAGACGCCCCTCAAGCTCGCAATCCCGCTTGAGCGCGAAGGCGTGAACATCTTGGGGACGACGCCCGATTCCATAGACCGGGCCGAGGACAGGAAGCGCTTCAAGGAATTGCTGGACAAGCTCGGCCTCATGCAGCCCAGAAGCGGCACGGCCGTTTCCGTGGAAGAGGCCCTCGTCGTTGCCTCGGAGATCGGCTACCCCGTGATGGTGCGCCCCTCTTACGTGCTTGGCGGGCGCGCGATGGAGATAGTCTATGACGACGGCTCCCTCTCGGATTACATGAAGCGCGCCGTCAAGGCCTCGCCCGAGCACCCGGTCCTCATCGATAAATATTTGGAAGACGCGGTCGAGGTGGACGTGGACGCCATATGCGATAAAAAGGATGTCTTTATCGGGGGCGTAATGGAGCATATCGAGGAGGCCGGTATTCATTCGGGCGACTCGGCCTGCTCCATCCCGCCCTATTCTCTCGATCCCGATGTGGTGGAGGAGATAAAAAGCCAGACGCGCGCCCTTGCGCTTGAGCTGGATGTGATCGGCCTCATGAACGTGCAGTTCGCCATAAAAGGGAAGGAGATATACATACTCGAAGTGAACCCCCGCGCGTCCCGGACCGTGCCCTTTGTGAGCAAGGCAACGGGCATCCCGCTCGCGAAGATGGCGGCAAAGGTCATGGCCGGAAAAACGCTAAAGGAGCTTGGCCTTAAGGAAGAGCCCGCCCTCGCGCATATGGCGATAAAGGAGGCCGTCTTCCCCTTCGACCGCTTCTACGGCGTGGACCCGATACTCGGCCCCGAGATGAAATCCACGGGCGAGGTCATGGGCATAGACAAGAGCTTCGGGCTTGCCTACGCCAAAGCGCAGGCATCGGCCAGGAGCCAGATACCCCTCGCGGGCAAGTTCTTCTTCAGCCTCCGGGACAAGGACAAGGCATCCTCCGTCCCCCTCGCCAAAAAACTCCGCGAGATGGGTTTTAGTATAATTGCAACGAAAGGCACCCAGAAATACCTGACCGAGAACGGCATCGAGGCCGAACTTATAAACAAGCTCATCGAGGGGAGGCCCAACGCCGTGGACCTCATCAAAAACCGCGAGTTGGCCTTCATCGTCAATACAATAAGCGACGCCCGCTCCCACAAGGACTCCTTCTACATCAGGCAGAACGCCCTCCATTACGGCGTGCCGTATACCACGACGATCTCCGGCGCAAGGGCGGTCGTGGAGGCGATAGAAGAGCTGAAGAGCATGAAGCTCACCATCCGTCCCGTCCAGGAATATCATAAAAAATAGCGCGGCGCTCGCCCACCCTATATTTTGTAATCCCCCTCAATCCCCCTTTATAAAAGGGGGAGAGCGCAAGGTAAGTTTTTGTTCCCCTCTTTTCTAAAGAGGGGCGGGGGGAGATTACCAAATGAGAGATTTGTCCTATATATTATATATATATACGTACCGCGCGTGTGCGCGCGCTTTTTTTTGGCGTTCATTCTCCCTCATTCTTTTGGGCGGATTCTCCTTTTGCATCGGCCCCTTCCGCTCCACTCCGATTTTCAAACTCGCTTGAAGATTGAACATTAATGGGTGTTTCGGACTCCTCCCTCTCTTTTCCTCTCTCACTCTTTTAAGCCAATATTTATCGTTCATAAGAGGAGCTTAATATATATATGGGTGGCGGGGTCAAGATGTCGCAGGTCACTATTTTCAGGTCACCTCTACCCACCCCTTCACCCCTCCCAAGAGGGGACTACCACCCCTTTTCTGCCTCCCCTCTCTTTTCCAATACCCCTCCTGGCCTCCCCTTGTAAAGGGGAGGAGGTTTTAAGGGAAGCATCCCGTTTTCTATTTTAGGGGGAGCAGGGGGGTTATGAAAATGAAAGATTTGCCTTGAAAAGGAAGCGCCAGTTCAATGAGCAAGTGCAACACTTGGGGCTACACAGGAGTTACCCTAAGTGTTTATGGAGAGACGATATAAGCAACTGAGTCTGGAGGAAAGGGACAGGATAACGGAGCTGAAGGCAGG
>Ga0214473_10000587_pt1 | contig 50687 bp, 46 predicted proteins | sample RVTome_7_FD_203509 | JGI IMG/M metagenome (GOLD analysis project Ga0214473, IMG submission 203509) | Soil microbial communities from uranium-contaminated site in the Upper Colorado River Basin, Wyoming, United States - RVT98D197 | ecosystem: Environmental > Terrestrial > Soil > Contaminated >...
TTCGATAATAGACAGGAGCCGAAGTGGTGGAACTGGCAGACACGCCAGGTTCAGGGTCTGGTGGGGGCAACTCCGTGGGGGTTCAAATCCCCCCTTCGGCACCATCCTACTCCTTTTTAAAACACTTCCTTTTAAAAACCATTTTCCACATGTTATTCTAAAATATTGCTCAAATCCTAACTTGACTTATAGGAGAGGCCTGTGGTATTTCATATAGTTCCTTTTTTGGCTCGAAATTTATTTTTCTTAGGAGGAGACAGCTTTGCCGACTTTTGTGGGCGGCATACATCCGCCTGAAAAAAAAGAGCTTTCCGAGCATAAGAAGATAACCCCCCTCAAACCCCCGGCGAGAGTTGTAATTCTTTTAAGGCAGCATCTCGGCGCCCCCGCCAAAGCCGCGGTTTCGATAGGGGATGAGGTGAAGATCGGCACGGTTGTAGGCGCCCCGGAGGGGTTCGTCTCGGCCCCGGTCCATGCATCCGTGTCAGGCAAGGTGATAGCCCTGGGCGAGTTCCCCACCGCTATGGGCCGCCCGGCAGTGGCCGTCGTGATCGAAAATAACGGCAAAGAGGAATGGGAGCCTCTCAAGGAAGCCCCCGACCCGATGAGCCTCTCCCCCGAAGAGATCAAGGAGAAGATAAAGGCGGCGGGCATTGTCGGGATGGGCGGGGCGACCTTCCCCACTTTTGTAAAGCTCTCCCCTCCCAAAGAAAAGCCCATAGACGTAATCATCATAAACGGCGCGGAGTGCGAGCCTTATCTCACGGCCGACCACAGGCTCATGGTCGAAAAACCCACAGAGATTGTAACGGGCCTGAGGCTCATCATGAAGGCCCTCGGCGTAAAAAAGGGCATAATCGGGATCGAGGACAATAAGCCCGACGCCATCGAGGCGATGAGGAAGGCATCATCCCAATATCCCGAAATAGAGGTCTGCGTGCCCCATGTGAAGTACCCCCAGGGGGCCGAAAAGATGCTCATAAAGGCCGCCACGGGCAGGGAAGTGCCCCCGAGGGCCCTCCCTATGGACGTGGGGGTCGTGGTCCAGAATATCGGCACCACGTATGCCGTTTACGAGGCCGTGCGGTTCGGAAAGCCCCTCATAGAGAGGATCACGACCGTGACAGGCGAAGGCATAAAGGAGCCCAATAATTACCTCGTGAGAATAGGAACTCCGGTCTCGGAGCTTGTAAATGCCTCCGGAGGCATGAGAAACGGCACCGGGAAGGTAGTAGCCGGAGGCCCTATGATGGGCTTTGCCATAAGCTCGCTCGATGTGCCGGTAACAAAAGGGACCTCGGGCATCCTCGTCTTGCCCGAGGAGGGCATATTCCACGCCGACGACTACAAGCCCTGCATCCGGTGCAGCCGGTGCGTGGACGTGTGCCCGATGCAGCTCCAGCCCGGCCTTTTCAGCGTGCTCGTTGAAAAAGGCCATTACGAGGACGCCAAGGCGGCTAATCTCTTTGATTGTTTCGAGTGCGGCTCGTGTGCCTTTGTCTGCCCCTCGAAGAGGCCCATCGTGCAGCTTATAAGGCTCGGAAAATCAATGGTGAAACCCTGAGGAGATGAGATGCCCAAGGTGATGAGATGGCGGTAACGAAAGACGACGCGAAATTCATCATATCCGTAAGCCCACACATAAGGAGCGATGTATCGGTCGCCCGGATCATGTGGACCGTGAACCTGGCGCTTCTGCCGGCGTTTGTAATGGGGGTCTACTTTTTCGGGCCGAGGGCGCTCTTTGTTACGGCCCTGAGTGTTGCCTCGGCTGTGTTCTTCGAGTGGGCCACGGCGAAGATGATGGATAAGCCCTCAACGGTGGCTGATGGGAGCGCCTTCCTTACGGGCCTACTTCTCGGCATGAACCTGCCCGCCTCCCTCTGGTCCTTCGACCCCTTCCTCATCCATGTCCCCATTATCGGCTCCCTTGTGGCCATCACGGTAACGAAGATGCTCTTTGGCGGCTTGGGGTTCAACATATTCAACCCGGCCCTCATAGGCAGGGCATTCCTGCTCATCTCCTGGCCCCGCGCCATGACCACCTGGCTTACGCCCACGGCGGCCTTCGTGGGCTGGGATGCCCAGACAACGGCCACCCCCTTGGGGCTCCTCAAGGAAGAAGGCATGGGGAAGCTCATAGAGGTCTTCGGCTCGAAGGGGAACCTCTATATACAAAAGCTCATCGGGCAGACTGCGGGCTCGATAGGCGAGACTTCGGCCCTTGCGCTTCTCGTGGGAGGGCTTTACCTCCTTTATAAGAGATATATAACCTGGCACATACCTTTTTCGTTCATCGCCTCCCTTGGCCTTCTTACGTGGGTCTTTGGGGGCAAGGGCCCGGACGGAGGGCTCGTCCTCTTTACGGGAGACCCGCTCATTCATGTCCTCTCGGGCGGCCTTATGCTCGGCGCCTTCTTCATGGCCACGGACTATGTCACGGGGCCGTCCTTGAGAAAGGCGCAGGTTGTCTTCGGCATCGGGTGCGGGGCCATAACGGCATTAATAAGGCTTAAGGGCGGATTTCCAGAGGGCGTCATGTTTGCGATCCTGCTGATGAACTGTTTTGCGCCGCTTCTGGACAGGGGGTTCAAAGCGAAACCGTTCGGGTTTATCAAGCCCCCGAAAAAACAGGAGGCCAAGAAATAAATGAAAGACATAATGAAGATAACCCTGAACCTTGTGGTCATCTTTGTGGCGAGCGGGGTAATCCTTGCCGTGGTCTTCGCCAACACCGCCCCCCGGATAGCCAAAATAAAGGTGGAAGAGCAGGAGAAGGCCTTGAAGCTCCTCATGCCCGACGCCGCAAGCATCCCAAAGGCGGGGGACTGGACAACGCCCGAAGGGAAACACGCGGAATTCTTTACTGCAAAGGACGCGCAGGGCGGCGACATGGGCTACATAGCCTCTACTTTTGGGAAAGGCTATTCGAGCTACATAAAGATGCTTGTGGCGCTTAATAAAGACATGACGATAAAGCAGATAAACGTCCTGGACCATGCCGAGACCCCAGGCCTTGGGGACGAGATTGAGCAGGCCTATTTTCAGGACAGGTTCAAGGGGAAAACCCTCGAACAGCTTGAGGTCATAAAGCAGCCGGACCCCAACAAGATAGAGGCCATATCGGGCGCCACGATCTCAAGCCGCGCGGTAACAAAAGGAATAAAGACGGGTGTGGAGATGCTCAAGGAAAGATACATGTCAAATGCAAACGAGGGTAAGTAAATGAGCGCGCAAGCGGAGAAGATAAGCTACGTCGGTCTTATTAAAAACGGCATCTTCGGCGAAAACCCCATATTCAGGGTCGCCCTCTCCCTCTGCCCCGCTGTTGCCGTCACGAGCACGGTGAAGGGCGGGGTGCTTATGGGAGTTGGGGTCCTTTTCGTCCAAACGATGGTGAACCTCACCGTCTCGATATTCAGGAAATTCATCAACCCAAGGGTCAGGATACCCGCATATATACTCATAATCGCAACCTGGGTTACGGTTACGGACCTCTCTCTGAACGCCTTTGCCCATGACGTCTACAAGATGATAGGCCTTTACATAAAGCTTATCGTGGCCTTCGCCATCATACTTTCGAGGGCGGAGCTTTTTGCGAGCAAGAACAAGGTGACCCCCTCCTTTTTCGACGGGCTCGGAATGGGCATAGGGTTCCTCCTGGCCCTCACTTTCATAAGCTTCTTCCGCGAGCTTGTCGGAAAAGGGTCGCTCTTCGGGCACGCGATAGTGAGCACAAAGCCCGTGCTGATATTCATAATGCCTGCGGGCGGTTTTTTCGTGGTGGGGCTCCTCATGGGCCTCTTCAACTGGATAGACATAAAATTTTTCGGGGGCGGCGGCGCCTCGGGCGGAGGACATTGACATGGAAAGGCTCTTTGAACTTGTCGTAGCCGCTTCGCTCATAAATAACTTCGTCTTCACAAGGTATCTTGGCCTTTGCATATTCTTCGGCGTGACTAAGAAGATGGACACCTCCATAGGGATGAGCATGACCTTCACCTCCGTCATGGTAATAAGCGCAGCCTTGAGCTGGGTCGTCTACAACACCATTATGGTGCCGCTCCATTTGCAGTTCCTGGAGATCATGGTCTTTATCGGCATCGTGGCGGGGTTCGTGCAGGCCGCCGATACCATAATGAGGAAGGTGTCTCCCGGCCTTTACTACAAGCTCGGCATCTACCTTGCCCTGATCGTCACGAACTGCATCATCCTTGCCGTGCCCTTGATAAACGCGGGCGAGGGGTATACGTTCCTCGAGTCCCTCGTATTCGGGTTGGGCTCGGGCTTGGGGTTCAGCCTGGCACTTATCATAATGGCAAGCATCAGGGAAAAACTGGAGCTTGCGGATGTCCCGAAGCCCTTCAGGGGGCTCCCGATAGCCTTCATCCTTACGGGCCTTATAGCCCTTGCATTTATAGGATTTTCGGGGCTTATTACACTGTAATGATTACGTTGTAATGTGTTAAAATAGATTTGAAAGTAAAATGTTTAAAAAAGCGTTAAAAGAGGGGTGTAAGGATGCATTTTGACGCGATAAGTCTAATAAATCTGATTACGGAACTGGTAAGGGCGGTCACTTCCCATAACCTTATCCCCATGGCGGGGGTGGGCGGAGATATAGACGTATCCGGCCCCATAAACCTCGTGGAAATCATTAAATTTTCGGCCATTTTCCTGGCCGGCCTCGGGGCGGTCTTCGGCATCGGTCTTGCCATAGCCGCTCAGAAATTCGCCGTGAAAGTAGACCCCAAAGTGGAGCAGGTGAGGAATGTCCTCCCCGGTGCCAACTGCGGCGCCTGCGGGTTTGCCGGTTGCCAGGGCTATGCGGAAGCGGTTGCCTTGAACCCCGATGTGGCCCCTAACCTGTGTGCCCCCGGAAAGGGAGGGGTAGCCGCAGCCATAGCTACCATAACAGGGAAAAAAGCCGACGCCAAAGAGCCGCAATTCGCCCGCATCATGTGCCAGGGCGGATGGTCAAAATCCGTAAAGAGGTACAAGTACGAGGGCGTAGAGGACTGCCGGGCCGCGATATTGGCGGGCGGCGGCGACAAGGCTTGCAGGTACGGCTGCCTGGGCTACGGCACGTGCTCAAAAGTCTGTCCCTTTGGCGCAATCAGCATGACCGAAGACCACCTGCCCTTCGTGGATATTACGAAATGCACGGGGTGCAGAAAGTGCGAGCAGGCCTGCCCTGTGAAAGTCATCGAGGTCCTTCCCGCATCGAAGCAGGTCCTTGTGGCTTGCCACTCGAAGGACAAGGGCGTAGATACCCGGAAGAACTGCCAGGCGGGCTGCATCGGCTGCAATATGTGCGCAAAGGTGTGTCCTTATGACGCCCCCTCGGTCGCCAGTAACCTCTCGAAGATAGACATAAATAAATGCAAGGTCTGCGGGCTTTGCGCCATGAAGTGCCCGACGGGGGCCATCTTGGATTACATCCCGCAGAGGCCCAAGGCATTCGTCATGGATAGCTGTATCGGGTGCGGCATCTGCCAGAAGGTCTGCCCCGTGGACGCCGCAAGCGGCGAGCACAAGAAGAAGCACGCCGTTGACCGGCAGAGGTGCATCGGTTGCGGCATTTGCACTTCCAAGTGCCCCACCCAGTCCATAGACGGCACGTTCAACGCCCCGGAGATAATGGCCGCGGCGGCGGCAAAAAAAGCGGCCAAACAGGCCGCCACAGCGGCTTAAAACAAAATTATTAGGAATTTTAAGGGCCTCCTTTCGGAGGCCCTTTTCATTTAAGAATGGGGTTTGATCGTAAAGAAAAGCCTTATCCCTTACATCAGAAAGCCTCGCCTATTTCCCTTTTTTGGGCGGCGGAGGCACTTTGGCGCCTTTCTGCCTTGCCTCCGAAAGCCCGATGGCAACGGCCTGCTCCCTGCTCTTTACTTTCTTTCCGCTCTTTCCGCTCGTGAGCTCCCCCTTTTTATATTTGTGCATCGCTTCTTCTACCGTTTCCTGTGCCTTCTTGCCATACCTTGCCATGATAAAAAACCTCCTTATTCTTCGCCAAGGTCCGGGTCCTGTACAGGATATTTTCTTACTTTCAATATGGCATAAATCCTGCCCTTGTCAATACAAGGTGAAATCCCCCGGAGCATCCGAATGGCCTAAAACACCTCGCCTTTTCTCTCCTCTATAAAATCGTAAACCTTCTTCAATACCCTTAACCAGAGTTCGCTCGAGATCTCGCTCACCGTTCCGCCGACGAGGAAGACGGCGTCCTTCTGCCGGGAGTGGATGACCTTGAACTTGAATTCCACGACCTGGGAGAGGGACTTGGGGGCCGAGAGCCGGCAGGTCAGATGCTCGCCCCGCTCAAAGGGTTTCATTGTCTCAAAGGAAAGGCCGTGGAGGCTGAAATCCAGGATGCGCGCCGGAAGCGTCTCGAAAGCCCCATCCGACCTTACCGAAAGCGCAAGGTATTCCCTGCTCTGGGCGGGGAGGGGGTAGCGCTCTTCTTTTCTCCGCTCGGCCATCTCTTTTTTCCCATAGAGAATATGCACCAGCTCCCCGATATTGTCAATAACATAATCCGCCCCGCCGAGCGTCTCCCTGTCGCCGTACCCGTATGTTACCCCTATTGCGGCCATGAGGCCCGCGTTCTTTCCTGCCTCGATATCGTATATGCTGTCGCCCACGATAACGGCCTCATTGGGGGCGATCCCGATTTTGCGGAGGAGGTGGTTTATGGGCCCCGGGGAAGGTTTTCTTCCCGCCTCGGGGCCGACCACCGCCTCGAAATATTTATCAATCCCAAGCTCCTTCAATATCTTTTCGGTAAGAAAAAGGGTCTTGTTTGAGATGATGGCCATCTTGTATTCCTTAAGCAACTCCAAGGTCTCCTTCACGCCGGGGTAAAGATAAGTGTTGTCCACGGGATGAGCGGAGTATCTTTCGAGGAATTTTTTTATGACCTGGTCCCGGTACAGGAGGGCCTCCCCGCCCTGCTCACTCCGGAGGGCCTTTTCCACAAGTATGCTCACACCCTCGCCCACAATCTTCCGGACATGCGCTTTGGAGAGAGGTTTAAAGCCGAAGGCGCCGAGGGTGTAATTAAGGGAGTCGGTGATGTCGGCAAGGGTGTCGGCAAGGGTGCCGTCCAGGTCGAACATGATGAGCTTGAGGGGCATTTCTAATTATATCACGCGCAAACTCCATCAAATCTTATCCGGTTTAAAGAGGGTGGGGCATCCGCCCTCTCTCCGAATTCCTTGTCTTTGTCATTCCGGCTTGTCCGGAATCTTTCTTCTATAAGGAGAAATATCCGGAAGGACTCCCGACAAGCGGGAGTGACAAGAAAGCGAATTGGCAAAGGAAGATGGGGGTGGATGGGGCGTACGAACCCTTTCAGCTCATTTTGAGACCCGCCACCCCCAGCTTCCTTTCTACTATAAAGTAGGCGGATGCCCCGACCTCCTTCCAAAAGTGCATATTTTTTAAAATTGAAACTCAGTTAGCCAAATACAACTCGAACAATTTCCCGTTTATGTCCATGGCGGCCAGCGCCCCCTCGCCCGCGGCCACCACTACCTGGTCGCTCCCCGTGAGGGGTCCCATCACATAGAGCCCTGGAAGGGAGGACTCGTAATGCTTATTGCTCAGGACCTTTCCTCTTTCGTTTCTTTTGAGGGTAAGCCCGGAAAGGTATTCGTCATTAAGAGTATAGCCGAGGCCGGAAAGGATGGTCTCACAGGGCACAATGCGGCCGCTTTTGAGCTCAACGCCCTCGAGGCGCTCTTCGCCGAGAAGCCTCACCGGCTCTTCGGCTATTACCTCTATATTCCGGGCCCTGATCTCTTCCTCATACCCGGGCGGGATATCGCCTTCGAGGAGGATTAAGGTCACATCTTCCGTGAACATCTGCTTCATTGCGAGCGCAAGCCTGCATACCTTTTCTCCTTTACCTATGAGTACGTGCTTTGTGCCTCTGCACCTGTACCCGTCGCAGTCGATGCACGTGAAAAAACTCGTCCCGAAAAATTTGTGGAGGTTTTCGAGCCTGGGCAGGTTCTCCGCGGCCCCGGTCGATGCGATCACGAAACGGGACCGGAAAGCCCTTCCGTCTTTTGTATTGATGGCGAACACGCCCTCTTTTTTTTCGACCCGCATAACCAGGCCCTTTTCGATATCTGCCCCGAAGCTCCGGGCCTGCTCCATCCCGAGCCTTATTACCTCATCTCCGGATATGGCCTTTTGAGTGAGGAAGTTCTCGATGTGCCTCGCATGGCGCGTCCTCCCCCCGCCCCTGTCTATGAGGAGGACGCTCCGGTTATACCGGCAGAGGTAGATAGCGGCCTGGAGCCCGCCCGGCCCGGCCCCTATGATTACGCAATCGTATATCCTCTCTTCCGCCATCTCACAACCCCGCTTTTTTAATAATATCCGAAATAAGACAGGGTTTCAGCCGATATTTGACTTCACTTTCAAACCGTCCCCTTCCGCCTTATGTTATCATTAACGCATGGCGGAAGCATGGTACGCAGGCCTTCCGGAGTCCGAGGGAGACAGGCTCTACAGGGAATCGATAGAGAAGATTAAAAATGCTGTTGAGCAGGGCCTCTCGTTTGACGAGGCAGCGGCCCTGATCGAGCTAAAAGACCCCGCCCTCAAGGAGGCGGTCATCCCGGACGCCCTCAAAGTCATAATCGCGGAACTCCATTTCGGGAAGAAGAAAAGCCTCAAGGCACTCGCCAAGAAGCTGAAACTTCCGGAAAAGCGCCTCCTCGAGGCAAGACAGGAGATGCTCGAAGACGTGGAGGAGGCCGCCGTTGAGAAGTTCAGGAAAGAATCGGGGAGCGGGCCGGGCCCCGTCGGGAACGCCTGATCCGGAAAAATGCTCGAACTGAAACTCGGAAGCCTTAAAAAGAACGGCGTATTCATAAAGCATCTTCGGCTCGACGTGACCCCCGAAATTCTCCTCAAGCCCCGGTTCATTACCGCCCAAAACAGGGAGAAGCTGATAGGCGAGGTGCAGGGTTTTTCGTTTTACATAGATTACATGGAAGGGATGCCGAAACCCATCCTTATGGTCATGAAGACCTACTGCCTGGCCTCAAAGAGCATAGCCGAGGTCACGGACGCCCCGGAAGACCTCCTCTGGGAGGCGGTCCGCTCCCCCGGGGCCAAAGAGACAAGCGGCATGTACGCCCTGAGCCCCGGCGTGGAGAAGTGGATTAAAAAAGAACTCGGAATCTAAAGAAAGATACGAGAGTCCTTCTTTAATGAAGAGGGCGGGGCATCCGCCCAGCCGCGGGGTGCAGAAACGCGGCAAGTTTCTCTTTTGTTGTTTAAGCTTTTCCCGTCCATATCCTCAACTCCAGTCTGGCTCCATAAGATTCCTGATACGCCGCTTTCCTCCTGCTCCCGCTCTGTCCGGATACCCCGCCCTCTCTTCTGAATTTCGTCTCCTCCTTTGCTGTTTGAAACGAAAAGGAAAGAAGATGGGGGTGGATGGCGAAAAGTGAGGTGACGGTGAGCAGATCATGAGCGGGTGAGAGCCCGCGAATCATAATGATCCTTAAAGTCCTTACGAACCCTTTCAGCTCATTTTGAGACCCGCCACCCCCATCTTCCTCTGCGGTTTAATTTTATAATCTCGCGTCTTTCAGCGCCTCGGGGCAGGGGCAGGTCCGTTTTTCGGGTATCAGGGAGAATGCCTCTTTAAGTATGCCCTTCACTTTCTCTGTGCTCCTCGCCATAACTTCGAGCACCTCGGTTGTGGTGAGCTTTTTTTCCTCTTTCACCCCCGCCGCGTAATTCGTGACGACGGCCAGCACGGAGAAACACATCTCAAGCTCTCTGGCGAGCACCGCCTCGGGCATCCCGGTCATCCCTAATATATGCCCCCCGATGCGGCTAAAGAACTGTATCTCGGCCGCCGTCTCAAGGCGGGGCCCGTTCACGGCAACATAGGTCCCGCTCCCTACTACAGGTATTCCGGCCTTTCCGGCTGCTTCGGCCAGGACTCGCCTCAGCTCCGGGCAGTAGGGGCGGGTAAAGTCCACGTGCACCACATCGCCCGATTCATAAAAGGTGGCGGGCCTTCCTCCCATCGTGAAATCTATTATCTGGTCCGGAAGGACAATGCTTCCGGGGCCAAGCTCCGGGTCGATAGCGCCCGTCGCGTTCACGGCAAATATCTGATCCGCACCCAGGCTCCTCATGCCCCAGATATTTGCCCTGTAATTGATCTTATGCGGAGGCAGGGCATGCCCGGCCCCGTGCCTCGGCAGGAATACAATTGTCTTGCCGTCGAGCTCCCCCACCCTGAACTTGTCCGATGGAGGTCCGTACGGAGTTTCTACAGTCTCTTCTTTAACAAAGCGGACGCCGGGGATATCGTAAAGTCCGCTTCCGCCTATTACCCCAATTTTTTGCATGCTATAATAATACAAAACGGAAAACACGGAGTAAACTTGATAATAGAGCCCCACCTGCTGCGCGAATCCCTGAACGGAATGCTCTCAAGCGGGAGCGAGTACGGGGATATCTTCATAGAGAGCACAAGCACAAGCACCATACAGATAGAGGACAGGAAGGTCGAAAAACTCCTTCAGGGGACGGATTCGGGGGCTGGCTTGAGGGTGCTCTTCGGCGGAAAAACTGCCTATGCCTTCACGAACTCGCTGGCGAAGGAATCCTTTCTTGAGATGTCCGATATTTTGAAGCAGGCGGCAAAAGAGGGCCGGAGCGGGTTCAGCATAGACCTCGCCCGCAAATCTCCGAGGACCGATTTCAAGATAAAGGTGGAGCCCGGAAGCGTGCCTCTTGAAAAAAAGGTGGGCCTTCTAAAGGAAGCGGAGAAAGCGGCGCGGGGCTATAGCCCCTATATAAGACAGGTCACGGTCACGTACCGTGAGACGGTCCAGAAGGTCCAGATAGCCTCCTCGGACGGGTATATAGCGGAAGACGAACGCCTCCAGACTGTGTTCCTCGTAAACGTGGTCGCCGAAAAGGACGGCGTTGTCCAGACTGGATACCGGCCAGTGGGCGGGTCCATAGGTTTTGAGCTTTTCGATGAAAACCCACCCGTGGAGGTGGCCCTCGAGGCGGCCAGGAAGGCCGTCATGATGCTTGCTGCAAGAAAGGCCCCCGGCGGAAGGATGCCCGTTGTAATATCTTCCGAGGCCGGCGGCACAATGATACACGAGGCCATAGGGCACGGACTGGAGGCCGACCTCTCCGGGCAGGGGCTTTCCGTTTATGCGGGCAAACTCGGCCAGAAGATAGCCTCCGATATAGTGACCGTCCTCGACGACGCCACCCTGCCCGGCAGGCGCGGCTCCTTCAGGTTCGATGACGAGGGCATACCCTCCCAGCGCACTGTGCTCGTCGAGAACGGCGTGCTTAGGAATTTTTTATATGACAGGCTTTCGGCAATGAAAGACGGCACGGAGTCCACCGGAAACGGCAGGAGGCAGTCCTACAAGCACAGGCCCATCCCCAGAATGACTAATACCTTTATCGCGCCGGGAAAGACGAAGACCACGCCGGAGGAAATTTTGAGGAGCACCCCGAAAGGGCTCCTCGTAAAAAAAATGGGCGGCGGCCAGGTCAATACGCTTACCGGGGACTTCGTCTTCGATGTGCAGGAAGGATATCTCATCGAGAACGGCCTCGCCGGGGAGCCGGTCCGGGGGGCCACGCTCGCCGGAAACGGCCCACAGATCCTCATGGAAATAGACATGGTGGGCTCCGACCTGGGTTTTGCCATAGGCACCTGCGGGAAGGACGCCCAGGGTGTCCCCGTCTCCGATGCCCAACCCACTATCCGGATACCGGAGATAGTGGTGGGCGGCGAACTGTAGCAAATTTTCAACACCTGATGAATAAAATCAACATAACATGAATACCAAGTGCTTGTTTTATAAGTATTTTACTCTGGCATATTCATTGCAAATAGAGGACTCCGTGAGATTGCAGCGGACTGTACGGAAAGAGATAAAGGCGGAAGGGACAGGGCTCCATACGGGCAAGAAATGCTCAATGCGCCTCATGCCGGCCCCCAAGGACAGCGGGCTCATCTTCCACAGGAAGGACAGGCAGGAATATATCTATGCGAACCTGAACACAGTCTCCGACACGGCCTATGCCACAACCTTGGGCACCAATGGGACGAGCGTGCGGACTGTGGAGCATCTCCTTGCAGCGCTTGCGGGGCTTGGCATTGATAACCTCGTAATCGAGATGGAAGGCCCCGAGGTGCCCATATTCGACGGAAGCTCCAAGAGGTTTGTCGAATTCATAATAGAGTCGGGGGTCCAAGACCAGTCCTCGAAAAGGCCGCACATGAAGATCACGAAGCCTTTCTCCTTCAAGGAAGGGGACGCGGAGATCCATGCCCTCCCCTATAACGGAAGGAGCATCACATATCAGATAAACTATCCGCACAAGCTCTTGGGCAACCAGCAGATGACCTTCGAGTTCGAGGAGGAGATTTTCGCGAGCGAGATAGCCCCGGCCCGCACCTTCGGGTTCTTGAAGGACGTCCAGAAGCTCAGGGCCAGCGGGCTCGCCAAAGGCGGCTCCCTCGAAAACGCGATAATACTCAGCGATTCGGGGATCATAAACCAGACCGCGCTCAGGTACAAGGACGAGTTCCTCCGCCACAAGCTCCTCGATTTCATTGGGGACATGTCCCTGATAGGCTTTCCGGTTTTGGGCTACCTGATAGCGAGACGCACAGGGCACACCACCAATCTCAAGTTCGCCCGCGCCCTCTATTCGGCCACTTCCTGCTGGGAGATCGTCTCCGAGGGCGAAGAAGCCCTCCGCACCGGCTCGGTTAAGTACGCGTAGGGAATAGAACCCACCCACCCTCCCTATTGTTCTGACGGGGGCTGCGCCCCCGGCCCCGCCACCCCCGGCTTCTATTCTCTTTAGCTAAAAAGAAAGGGCCGGAAGATCCGATCTTCCGGCCCCACGACTTTTAGTCGTGTCTTATTTCTTCTTCGCTGCCTTCTTTGTGGTCTTCTTTGCCGCAGTTTTCTTCTTTGCCGGAGCCTTCTTCGCCGGAGCTGCCTTCCTGGTGGCGGCCTTCTTTGTGGCCATCAAATCACCTCCTTTCGATCCCGCGTATGCGGGTAAGCAAAAAGCATCGTTTACACTCTCCCCAAGAGCGGGATCCTTCTCTCTTCAAGGACCCTCATAAGCGCCCTCTCACGCCTTCTCCTTTTTCCCCGGTACTCCTCCTCGTCCATTTTTATTATTACAAGCCTCTGGCCAAAGCTTCTGGCCGTCTGCCTCAACGCCTTTTCATCCACTGAATTGGTGGTAACGAGAAAGAGGTTCAGGGTCTTCACGTCCTTCCCTTCGGCGAAAGGACCGTAAATGAACGCGGTCTTCACGCCGTAGGACCGCAGAAGGTTCTTCAGGTTCCCGGTAAGGCCCAGGGACTTCGTGATGAGGTTCGTAAGCTCCGCGTAAAGGGGAGAGGAGGTCTCGGCCTGGAAGTATTTGAGGTTCGCCACCTTTTCGCTCCGGACGAGGCCCATCTTTTCAAGGTTGTCGAGTTCGCGCTTTACGGCAGAGGGGTTTTTCTCGAGGAGCTTTGCTATCTCCCTGACGTAGAACTTCTCTTCAGGGCTCCTCAGCAATAGCGAGAGGATGTCCGCCCTCACCGCCGATGAAAAAAGCATCTTTAGCATCCGCATATATTAAAGCAACAGGTTTTTAAAAAGTCAATAAAAAAATCATTTTTTGGAACAGAAAATGCCGGATTGTGAACGATGCTTTCAAGGGAACGATTGTAGCCTAACATGAATACTTCCATATATCGGAAAGAGCTATCTCCTTAAATGCATTCCCCCCCTTTGCTAAAAGGGGGGTGAAGGGGGATTACCGTATCAATTCCTTCACCACTTTCAAATTCCTCGGGTCGTCCTCCGGGTTCTTCCTCGGGGTCTCGAGGATGAGCGGGATATTCTTGAACGGCTTGTAATTCAAAAAGAGGCGCATGCCCGCAAGCCCTATCTTACCTTTCCCTATATGCTCGTGGCGGTCGAGGCGGCTTCCCAACGCGCCTTTGGAGTCGTTCAGGTGTATGGCTTTGATTTTATTTGCCCCGATATGAGTGCGGAGTTCGCCGGCAAGCCTCCGAAGCCCCTCCGGGGTCCTTATCTCCGTCCCCGCCGCAAAGGCATGACAGGTGTCGAGGCAGATGCCCGCCGCCCCAGTCTCTTTCAGGATGAATCCGAGGAGGTCGATGTATGCCCCGCTTTCGCCTTCTCTCCCTGCGGTGTTTTCGAGTAGAAGGCCCGCCTTGAAGCGCCCGCCCTTCAGGACTTTTCTGATCGAGTCCACGGTGATGGCGATGCTCTCGGCCCTGCCGGAATCGAAGGCGCCCGTATGGATTATGACGTACTCCGCGCCGAGGGCGTCGGCCCGGAGCATCTCCTGTTCGAGCATCCAGACGGATTTTTCCCTGACGGAAAGGTCCGCGCTCGCCACATTTATAAGATATGAGGCGTGCACAAAGACCGGCGTGATGTCCATCTCCTTCTTCAATTTCCTGAAGGCCCGGGCCTCCTTCGGGTCCACCTCGCCCAACTGCCAGCCGCGCGGATTATGGGAAAAGATCTGCACCGTATTGCAGCCAAGCTCACTCGCCCTCCTTAGCGAAAGCGAGAGCCCGCCCGCTATGGACGTATGCACCCCAAGCCTCCTCATAAGTCAATTATAATATGGGAACTCCTCAGGGCTTTGATTTGCCACAATTTGATTTGCCGACATTTGATTTGCAATGAGCATAACTGATAAAATTTCCCGAACCGGAGGCAAAAATGACAACTGCGCTTTTGATCTTTATAGCCGTCCTTCTATTGATAAACGTGTTCCTTTCATTCAAGGCTGCAAAAACCGAGTCCCGCGAGAAATCCAACGAGGTCCTTGCCGCTTTCGCCAGGGACATGAGGGACGAGCTCCAGCGGAACCGTGAGGAGGCGGGGAGGAGCGCGAAGGATGGGCGGGAAGAGCTTGGCAATTCCTTTCGGGGCCTCAATGATTCCATTATCAGGCAGATGGCCGACATTGCCCAGATCGAAAAGAACCAGCTTGAGTCATTCTCAAGCCAACTCGTTCACCTTACGAGGACGACTTCCGAACAGCTCGAAAAGCTCACGGGAAAGCAGGCCGAGCTTATCCAGGCAATAGAGCAGAAGCTTGAAAAGGTGCGGGAGACCGTGGAGGCCAAACTCAAGTCCATCCAGGACGACACCAGTTTGAAGCTTGAAAAGATGCGCGAGACCGTGGACGAAAAACTCCACAAAACGCTCGAGCAGAGGCTCGGGGAATCCTTCAAGATCGTAAGCGAGCGGCTGGAGCTTGTGCATAAGGGATTGGGAGAGATGCAGAGCCTCGCAAGCGGCGTGGGCGACCTGAAAAAGGTCCTTTCAAACGTAAAGACACGCGGCATACACGGGGAAGTCCTCTTGGGCAACATCCTGGAGCAGATACTCGGCCCGGAGCAGTACGATAGAAATGTGGCCACTAAAAAAGGGACGAGAGAAAATGTCGAGTTTGCGGTAAAACTTCCGGGCAGGGAGGACGAGGGGCTTGTTTATCTCCCCATAGACTCCAAATTCCCGCTGGAGGTTTACAATACGCTCACCGAGGCTTATGAGCACGCCGACCCCGCGAAGATCGAAGAGGCCGCCAAAGCGCTTGAGACCGCCATTAAAAAATGCGCCAAGGACATCAGGGACAAGTACATAGACCCTCCCAATACGACCGATTTCGGCATTATGTTTTTGCCTATCGAGGGCCTTTACGCCGAGGCCCTTAGAAGGACGGGCCTTTTCGAGTGCCTGCAAAGGGACTTCAAGATAAACATTACGGGGCCCACCACCCTTGCCGCCTTCCTTAACAGCCTGCAGATGGGCTTTCAGACGCTTGCCATACAGAAGCGCTCAAGCGAGGTCTGGAATGTCCTCGGCGCGGTGAAGACCGAATTCGACAAGTTCGGGGAAATCCTGAAAAACGCCCAGAACAGGCTGAACCTCGTGAGTAAGGACCTCGATACTCTTGTCGGCGTAAGGACCAGGCAGATACAGGTCAAGCTCCGGAAAGTCCAGGAACTCCCCGTTTCGGAGTCCGAGCCATTCCTTTTAGAAGACGAAAACAGCTAAAATAAAAACCTGATTATTTCTTCCGAAGAAGGGAAAAACATGAGACAAAACGTCATTGAAAAGGCCAAAGACATAAGAAAGCTCTGGAGCGCGTACTGGACCGCAAGGCCCCTCATAACCGGCGCCAACCTCGAAATTTTCGAGCACCTGAAAACCAAAAAGACGGCCCCGGCAGCAGCCAAAAAGATCAAGGCCGACCCCCGGGCTACCGAGATACTTCTTGACGCCCTCTCGGGCCTGGGGTATGTGAAGAAATGGGGTAAGTCCTACAGGAACACGAAAGAGGCAAACCTCTTCCTCGTTAAAAGCTCCCCCTATTACCAGGGCGATATAATCCGGCACGCCGACAACCTCTGGAATGCCTGGGGGCGACTGGACGAAGTCGTCCTCACGGGCAAACCCGTACTTAGGGACAATAAGGCCGCTTTCAATCTTGAAGCCTTTATCCTCGGCATGCACAACCTTGCCGTCTTTAAGGCCAGGTCCGTAATAAACGCGATTGGCATGAAGCACGTGAAAAAGGCCGCCGACATCGGGGGCGGCCCCGGCACATATGCCATGGAGATGAGAAAGCAGGGCGTAGAAAGGGTGACCCTCTTTGACCTCCCAGATACGGTCGAGATCGCAAAGCGGCATATCAAAAAACTCGGCGTGAAGGGCATAGACTTTCTGGCCGGGGATTTCCTCAAAGACAGCTTGGGCAAAGGGTACGACCTTGTCTTCATGAGCAACATCCACCACGCAAATAATACGGAGGGCGCAAGCCTCCTTACGAAAAAAGCATATGAGGCCCTGAACACGGGCGGGAGGGCCGTAATCCATGAATTCTATATGAAGGAGAACAGGACGGAGCCCCTGCCCGGCGCCCTTTTCTCCATCAACATGCTCGTCAATACCCCCGGAGGCCGCTGCTACACGGAGAAGGAGCTTAAAGGTTTTCTCAAGCAGGCGGGCTTTAAGAAGATAAAGAGCAAAATCCTCGGGGACACGGTCCTCGTCGAGGGGACGAGGAGAAAATAAGGGCTTGAGTCGGCCAAGGCTCCCTTTCGAGAAAACCGAAAAGGGAGTTGTCTTCAAGGTAAAGGTGGAGCCCCGCTCCTCGCGCCGCATGGTTGCGGGTCTTCACGGGGACGCCCTCAAGATAAAGCTCACCTCCGCGCCCGTGGAGGGGAAGGCCAACGAGGAACTGATCGAGTTCCTCTCGGAATTGTTGAATGTGAAAAAATCCGCCGTCAAAATCCTCCAGGGGCAATCTTCGAAGCAGAAGGTAATAGAAATAGCAGGTTTAAAAGAACTGTCCCTCTGAACCCCCATCCACCCCACCTTCTTTCTGAATGTTGCAAACAGCAAAAAAGGAAACGGAATTCGGAGAGAGGGCGGGGCAGCCGCACAGAGCGGGAGCAGGAGGAAAGCGGCGCATCAGGAATCTAAAAGAGCCGGACCGGAGTTGAGGATATGGAAAAGAAGCCCAAAAAACAGTAAAGAGAAACTTGCCGCGTTTCTGCACCCCGCGGGTGGGCGGATGCCCTGCCTTCTCTCCGTAGTATCCCCGCCACCCCCAGCTTCCCTTCCCTTTCCTTTCTTCTTTTTAATTTCATCCCTTCTCCCCATACAAGAAATAAACCCGCTCCCCGAAGCTCGGGACGAAGGCCTCCCCGGTCTCGACACTCCCAAAGTGCCCCCGCAGGAGCTTTTCCAATGGCCCGGGCTCCACGCCCGCGTAAACCCCTATCCAGCCATTCTCATCGAGGAGCCCCCTCGAAAGGGCAAAGACCGAGGAGTAAAACCTGAGCCCCTTCCCGTCCGTTCCCACCGGCGCCTCCGTGAAGTCGCAAAGGACGCCGTCCCAGAAGCCGGGCCCCTCTCTCATGCGCTTAAGCGCCTCAAGCGCCTTAAGCGCCTCAAGCGCCTCGCCCGTCTTTATGCTCACCCTCTCGTCCTCGAAGACCCTCCGGGCCATGAACTTCTTCGATGCCTCCAACACGGCCCCGTCTATCTCGATGAGTGTCACGGCAAGGTCAGGGGCGAGCTTAAGCGCGGTCTCGGCCGTATAGCCGTCACCTCCGCCCAGCACGAGGATGCGCCTGTCTTCCCTCTTTAATTTCCTGAGGAGGGCCCTGTCGTAAACCTCGTGGTCCCCCTCGCAGATCTGTATCACGCCGTCCAGGAACAGGCACCTGCCGAAAAGCTCCGTATCGTAGACCGCTATCTTCTGGTACGGGGACGTGTTCTCGTAGAGGACGGCCCGGAGCTTGATCTTGAGCGTGCGGCCCCCGGCGCAGGGGACATTGATGTATTCCCCTTGAGGGATCAGTCTCTGCAAAAAACCCTCCCAAAAAGGAACTTGGCTTATATGATAAGGCTTTTAATGGGCCGGGCGCAAATGGCGAAGATTGAGAAGATATTTTGGGTGAATTATCTTAACCGGAAGGCCATGGCTCTTTGAACTTCCAAGAGCCTAAACAGTCAACGCTTTTCTAAAGCTTAGGTAAGTAATTTTTGCAAGAGCATTTTTAAAAACTTGCTTTTTCCTGCTTCGAAAATTGCATGGCTCGTGAGATGCACGAGCAGCTCTTCACTGAGACGTTTAACTTTACCGTATTTCAATTTGGGCTTATACTGTTTAATTTCTTTTTCAAGATCGTCAGAATAAAATCCAAAATCGGCTTTAAGAATTTGTTCAGGAACAATTAAATCATTTAATTCTCTACTTACCTCACTGACAGATTTACCTGATCCTAGTACTCTGTCAGCCTTGAAATGATAAGTTAATAATATGTATACTCTCCTATAAGCAATCCATTGTTTACGGGAGGGATTATGTACAAAAAATATGTCGTTGCCCTAAGCGAGGACGAGCGAAAAGTCCTGCAGCGGGTCATTCGTTCCGGGAAGCATTCGGCAAGAAAAATTCGATGGTCCCACGCTTTGTTAAAAGCAGACGGAGGATGGACAGATGAGAAAATTTCCGCAGCCTTTGATATCAGCCTTCCAACTGTTCAGCGTATACGCCAGCGTTTTGTAGAAGAGGGGCTGGACGTGGCTCTTGGGGCTCACAGCCACAAGCCGAGGCCCTATGCACAGAGACTGGACGGCGAGCAGGAAGCCCAGTTGATTGCTCTGGCCTGCAGTAAGGCCCCGGAAGGTTACACGCGCTGGACCTTACGCCTGTTGGCAAGGCGGATGGTACAGCTCAGTTATGTGGAGAGCGTTTCACATGAGACAGTGCGTCAAGTCCTAAAAAAAATGTTTTAAAACCATGGCTGGTTAAACAATGGTGTATCCCGTCGGAGGCCAACGCCGAATTTGTCTGGAAGATGGAAGATGTTCTGGATGTGTATACTCGCTCCTATGATGAAAGGCATCCTCTGGTCTGCATGGATGAGACGAGCAAGCAGCAGATTATGGAGGTGCGCAGGCCCGTTGCCGCCTTGCCGGGGCGGGAGCATCGCTATGATGCGGAATACAAGCGTAATGGCGTAAGCAATCTGTTCATGTTTTACGCGCCGCTTGAAGGCTGGCGGATACGATTTTCATGGGAGAAATCTTTTTTATCAATTTCATGTCGTTGCAGGTCTCTATTCTCATAAGCCAATAGCATACATTTTTTAACTTTTTCATACTGTTCAAAAAGGGTACTGTTCATATCTGAAAGTAGCATCTCAAGGAGGCTGTTATACTGAGGCGAGTCTATTTCTTTGAAATTTTTCTCACAGAATACTTTCCATACCTTATCATGCTTTTTCCTATTTAATTCCATATTTCCCCTCGGTGATGCTTGACATGGAAGATAAGGATTTACGCATAAAAGTACCCCCCTTTGGCAGATGTGCTCTAAACGAATCTTACCAGCACCCATCTATTTAAAAAATATAGAGCTCGCAAAAGGTTAGTAGTACAAAGGAATTAAAAAAACGCGATCTGCTCGCCCAAAGCGCCCGGCAAAATAATTGAGTTAATATATATACCCGTACTTTCAATGTCAAGTAATAAATTGGATTAAAGAAATTACTCCCCTAACGCGAGTGACCTCATTCCCCTTGCCCTGGTCAACCTAACTCGTTATATACTGGAGTCCCCAAATTTGGGGCGGGAGGAGGCCGGGATTGAAAAAAATGTTCACGCCCGGTTTACAAGTACTTGAAATTACAAGGAAAATTCCGGAGGAATTGAACAAATCCCAAAAAATGGCGAATTTTGGCGGGAGCGTGTGGGAATCGAACCCACCCTGCCACCTTTTGGGCGGCAACACCGGATTTGAAGTCCGGGAGGGACACCAGAGCCCTATACACTCCCTCATTGCCTCATTGCCACTGATGTTAGAGGCAAGCCAAGCTTAATTTTACTCGAATTTCCGGCAGGTTGGCAAGAAGAGGGCTCCTAATAGCCGCAGTACTGGGTAAGTTTGTCTTTGACAATCTGCTTTTTGTCTTTTGGGGCAATATTAAGCAGGTCCCTATAGCCTTCGCAGGCCGCGCCGCGCTCGCGCACCGATAAATAAGTCTCGGCAAGCGCGAATTTGGACATCATATTATAAGGGTTGGAATCAACGGACCTTTTCAGGTATTCGATGGCTGCCTGATTGTTGCCCAATTGCCGGTTGGCAAGCCCGATGCGGTAGAGCATAAGGGAGTCGTGCATCTGGGGATGGGGCAGGTTTATCGCCCTCATCAGGTATTCGAGGGCTTCCGCATCCTTTCCGTTCTCCTCCTTCGTGCTCGCGGCCTCAAGCACGTGGCGGAAATCGGTCGCTCCCAAGGACATCGCCCGGTCAAAATAGGCTTCGGCCCTCTCCCTATCCGTCCTTTTCAGGAAGGCGGCGTACTCAAATAGTATCTCCGGGTCATCGGGCCCGGTCCTCATGGCCTCTTCGAAGAGTATCCGGGCCTTGTCAAGCCTTTTGGGGCTCTGGGCCTCGACCTTCGCCATCTCCAGAAGGTACTTCCGGTTCCGGGGATGGTTTTCAAGCGCGGTTTTCATCCATTTGTAATTAACGGCGATCCCAAGCCTCAGGTGGTTCCTCGTCTTCCTGTAGAGGAACTCCGAATCGAAATCTTCGCCGCGAAATCCCGAGACCGCCGGGATTTTCAGGTACTTATGCAGAAGCGAGCTGTTCAGGCGGTCGGCGTCTCTCGTATATATCGAATAGGGCGCGTTGAATTCGAGGAGCGGCAGATTATCCGTATTCATCCGTGCGTCCCTCGAGAGATCGAGGACCCCGCTCTCGTCGGTAATAAAATATGAATAGAAATCGAGCGGGTCGGAGATGTTCAGATAGGCCTTGAGGTTCCATGCCCACGGGCTTCGGGCGATTTTTCTGCCCATGGAAAGGTAATCCATGTCCATACCGCCGCCCTTTGAGCCGAGGAGCGCAATGTCCCCTGCGCTTGTGTACCACACTGTTATTTTGGGAAATACGGAACCGAATGTACCCAGCACCATCTTCAAGTCTTCCGGCCTCATCCCGTAAAGCTGCACCCACTGGCAGAAAATGCCGCCGGGGCCGAGCTTGCCGGAAGCGGCCTCATAGTATTCCTTTGAGAAGAGGTTCCCTATGCCGCTTATCCAGGGGTTTGAGGGCTCGGAGATGATTATGTCGTAAACCTCTTTCGCGGCTATGAGATAACTCCGGGCATCGTCGAGGATTATGCGTATTGAAGGGTCATCATAAATGCCGCCGTTCACCTTATGGAAGAACCTGGAGCCCTCTATTACGGCCGGCTCGATTTCGATGACCTCAATTTTTTCAATGCCGGGGAACTCGCTTGCCGCCTTCACGGTGACCCCGCTCCCCACGCCGATTACGAGGACCCGTTTGGGCCCGGGATGGAGCAGGAGGGGGAAATACCCGAGGCCAAGCTGCGTGCTCATGTCCTCCCCGTTGCTCGCGTCGGACTTGCCGTTTGTGGCAAGCACGACCAGGCCCTCCAGGGTCGAATTCACCGATATCGTCGCGTTCAGGCCTTCTTTAAAATAAAGGCCGGATATGCCGCCTTTATTGAGCGAAAAGCCGTCGTCCGTGCCGTAAATAGCCACGCCCGTATTCATCAATTCCGGCGATATCTTTACGGGCAGAAAGGCCATGGGGACCAGGACGGACGCAAAGACGGCCAACCTCTTTTTCCCCAGAAACATGAGGCCGGCAAACCCTATAACAAGATTGATAAGGATGGCGGCCTTGATTGAAATGCTGCTGCCGAAATAAGGCAGCAAGAGAAAAGACGCGAAGAGCGAACCGAAAATGCAACCGGCCGTGTTTGAGGCGTATATGTAGCCTATGCTCCTTGACCTGTGGGCGGGCCCGCTGCTGTAAACCCCGGCTATCAAGGGGAAAGTGGCCCCGAAAAGGGTCGTGGGAAGGAGTATATACAAGAGAACGAGAAGGAATTCTATCACGAGTATTCCCTGAAAGGACTCTCCCGTAACCTTGAACCCATACAGCATGAGGGAAGGCAGGAGCTGAAACAATATCAACGTGAAGAAACACACGACCCCTATCGAGACCTGGATGATGGAAAAATAAAGGAGGCTCGAACGCCGTTTGTCGAATTTGCGCGAAATTATGAAGCTCCCGAGTGCGATCCCGGACAGAAAACCCATGAGTATCAGGCTGAAGGCATAAGTCGTGCTCCCTATGATGTTCAGGAGGAGCCTGCTCCAGGCGACCTCGTAGACCATGGCGGCAAAGCCGGAAAAAAAGAACGCGCCGATGACATATTTATATCCCGGCTGGAGCTTGAATTCCTCCGGGCCGGGCCGGGCCCTTTCAAAAGCCGCCTGTGTTTTGGTCCCCAGGCGGTACGAAAGAAATCCGATGCCGAGATTCAGGGCGGCCGTGAAAAATATCGTGAACGCAAGGCCCAGATGCCTTATCAGAAGGAACCCGACGAGAAAAGTCCCGAGCACCCCGCCAATGGTATTCACCGAGTAAAGCAGGCCCACCCTGTTTTCAAGTTCGTTTTCCGACCTCACGAAATACCTGCTCAGGATGGGGAGGGTCCCGCCCATGAGGGTGGTGGGGATGAGAAGCACCGCTATGCTCAGGAAATACCTGAATACCGAAACGAACCATACGGGGTTCGACGGGTTATAAGTCGAGATGTAGGCGGCCGATACGGCCTTCAACAAAATAGGGGAGAGGAGGGCGGAGACGGCTACTCCGATTTCGAGGAAGCCGTAGGCCTTTAGCATATTATCCTTTTTATCGCCCCATTTCCCGAAGAGGACGCTCCCCAGGGTCAACCCGCTCATGAAGGCCGTGAGGACTACCCCGACCGCGTAGACCGTATTGCCGAAAGTGAGCGATAGAAGGCGCACCCATACGATTTCATACATGAGGCCGGTCGCGCCGGAAATCAGAAAACAGGCAACGAGGATGTGCGGGACCTGGAATATCTTGCGGGTAGTTTGGACTTGGGCCTCGTCAGCCCTCACTGATGGCACTCTGTTGCGCAATTTATTTTTTGATAAGAAAAGGGGTCCGTTTTGGAAAATGAAGTTATCCTGAGAGAGTTGTCGTTATAATCATAGGGCGCGGGGAGGTCGGCATAACCTATAAGCCGCCCCGCTCGAGAGCCGTGCGGGACCGCCACGTGGCAGGTTACGCAGTTTGTGTTCTGGTGGCTTCCCACCGCATGCACATTATTTTTCCAGGTCGGATTGCCCTGGTTTAGCGGGTCCGAAAACAGGGGATGACAATTCCTGCAGAAGAGGTTTGTGTTCTGCGCGTCCGCCTGGTTCAACGACCATAAGGTTATGCCGTCGGATTTCGCGGGCCAGTATTTCCCCGTCCCCTTGAGCATGTATTTGGAATTCGAGCCGTGCGGCCCCTTTGCCCCGGTTGTGTCCTCATTGTCGGCCCCGTGGCAGTCCGAGCAATACATGGTCTGGTTGCCGACGTCCGTCCAGGGCTCCAGCATCTGGTCAAATGCGAGGGCCCTCGGAAATCCCGAACCGTTCATATTAGAGAGCGCCGTGACCACAGGGTGAGCAGACCCGTTATTCGGATTGAATTCCCACGCCTGATCGGTAATCGCGGCATTTGAAGGGCCTGTGATGGTTGACACTCCTTCCGTGACGATGCCCAATCCGTAATAAGAGTGGCACTTGAAGCATATCTGGTATTCAAACTCGCTGCCGTCCGGGTACAAAGGGGGCCTCGTGGCCGTAAAAGTGATCGGCTGGGTCCACCCTGAGGGCCAGGAGGGCTCAACTCCCCACACGTTCTGAAGGATTTCGGAGACCGTGTTGCCCGGCACGGTGTGGACGCTGCCCCCGAGAGTATGCGGGTTGTGGCAGTCAACGCATTCGGCATGCCTGCTTTCGGGCCCGAAACTGCTCCCGGAGGGCTGTCCGGTCTCCGGCAACGCATGGCGGCCCGTATGGGCATGTGCCGGGTGGCTGTATGGTTTGTTGAGCTGGGCTTTTACATCCTTCGTGAAGCCGCCCTGGGTCCCGTCATGGCAGGCTTCACACAGGGCCTCCTCCCGTGCAAAAAGCATTTGAGGGATTACGCCCTGCCCGTCCCCGTAACCATGCGGGTTATGACAATTATTGCAGTTTCCCTGGTCATGATATAAAGGCCCCGGGGGTGCGGGGTCCGGACTCCAGAGCATCTGCAGGCTCGCGTCATGAACGGAATTTTCATATTTGTCTTTTCCCTGATAGATTCCTTCCCTGCCGTACCCGAGGGGCATCCCCACCAGGTTCAAGGATTCGTGGCAAGCGAAACAGGCCTCGTTCCTCGTCGCGCCGTAATTCGAACGGAAAAGAAGATACATGGAAGGGCCTTCCTCGGAAGGGGGGGCCGGCTCCGAGCCGTCTATGCTCGCGTGCTGTTCATGACAGTGGCCGCAATGCCCTTTGGTCGTATAGGGAACGGTGGCCCCGATAACGGCGCGGTCCGCTTCCGCCGCGTGCTTGGTGGCCGTGTAGGTGCCTCCCTCGGTATTTCCCGCAAGGAATACGAGAAATGCCAAATATAAAAGAAACAGAATCGGCATGATCAAGAGCACGGCGGGTTTCCCCGTCTGATTCGGTACTTGCTTTTTTCGTGTAAATGGGCCGTATTTCATTGCTTCCCTGTATGGCACACGCTGCACCCGGAAAGGGAGGTGGCGAGGTCCGAACTCTTGTAATTCCACCTGAGCGATTTATAATAAGGCGAACCATGCGCCCTGTGGCAGGAAAGGCACATGATTATATCCTGTCCCGGGGTTACTGCATTCGTGAAGGCCACATTGTCCGGGTCGGGCCTGGCCAGGGGAGCAACCATGCTGTAAACCGTATATCCCGCATACTCGGCAGGCTGCACGGGCAGGACCTTGTCCGTGGGATGCCTTATCCAGGGGGAACTCGTTCCTGCGCCCGAGGTGCCGTGAAAATTCCCATGGCATTCGGAACAGAAAGAACTCATGGTGTCCACAGAGGCCGGATTGGTCGAGCCTTTATATTCATTGTGGCTGGTATTTGAATTGTCCCGCTCCCAGTCGGGGTCTTCCTTGCCTTTGATGCCGTACAGGTAACGATAACTCTCGGCGACGGGAGAGTTCACAATCGCCCCGTGGTGGGCCTTCCCAAGCGCCTTTGCCTCGTCATCTTTGGCTGCTTCCCCGTGTCCCCCGTTATATCCATGGCACCCGTGCGTCCCGGCGCACCGCAATTGGCCTTCATAGTCTCCGCCTTCCGGGAAAGCGCCTCCGGGCGGGGCTGAAAGAAGACCGTCCGGATTGGCCTGGGAAATGTTATGGCCTCGGGAATCCTCCTCCTCGACATAATAAAAATTCCCCCCGGCAAGGCTATTGACCGGCTCAATGAGGTTGTTTACCGCCGGTATTTCCCAGGAGCCCATGTCGACTATGGTGGAATTGCCCGGGCTGGTATGACAGCCGAGGCATGACGAAATAAGCAGCGAGGGGTATGGGGTCTGTACCGGGTTGCCCTCCAGGTCCGTGGCTACGGGACTGCCGTTCTCGCTGTTGTGCATCGTATGGCACTCATTGCACATGCCGCCCATTTTTGCGTTCACCACGGGAGAAAACCAGATCAGAAAGAAGAGGCCGGCAAGTAACAATATGGACACGGGGGCGGACACGGGACTGCATGACCGGCGCAAAGGCGTCATACTTTTCAGGAGACCCATTCGCATAAGCAATCCTTATGCCGCAGCACTCCGCACACATTCAGATTCCCTTTCGTACGGTCTTTCTCCTAATGAGCTTTCTCCGTTTCATGCATTTTTTCTAATACGGCCTATGGCATTGTATGCACAATTGCCTTCTTCTATCAAAACTCAGCATATAGTCCGCCCTGGCCGAGTGCAGGCTGTGGCACGAGAGACAGGTCAGTGGGGCCCCGTTTCTCGGGTCCAGGACGTCTTCGCCCACCGGATGGGTTACCTCATGCTGACCCTTGTGGCAGCCCGAGCACAGGGGTATGACCTCCCCCTTTAAATAACGGGGTCTATTTGAATGGAACGGCTTGTGGCAATTGAAGCAATCCTTCTCCTTGTGCACCCTGGTGAGGCTTTTCTTCATGGTGGCTATTCTCTTTTCCACCGAGTCGTGACATGTAAGGCAAACCCTCGACTCATCCCGGGTAAGCTTCGCATTCCCTGCGGAATGGAATTCATGGCAGAGAGAACAAGGGAGCTGGGCGAACGTGCCGTGGATGTCTCCTTCCCTGTAATTCTCGGGGTCCTTTTTATGGCAATTGAAGCACAGCTCGGAACCCTCGGCCAGCATGGTGACCTTTTTGCCGGGTTCGACCGGGTTATGGCAGGATTCGCAGCTCTTGGCCAGAAAAGGCGCGTGCCCGTAAGGGCCGAAAAGCCCGTCGTAGGGCGAGTTATGCCCGTCATGGCACCTTATGCATTCCATGCCTTTTGTCGTATGCGTTATCGAAACCCCTTTTACGTTGCACCGGGGGGCATGGCACTCCTGGCACAGCTTGTTGGGGGTGTCCTTTAGCTGATATTCGTTTGCGGACGCGTGCGGGTCATGGCAGGACGAGCACATGCCCTGGTCAAAGGGAAGGTGTTTTACGGGGTTATTCATTTTATCCTGCGTGCCCTTGTGGCACTTCCAGCACAGGTCCTTCTGGTCGGCCACAAGGAGCCTTTTGTTCTGGCTGCTGTGCGGGAAGTGGCAATCGGTGCAATTGCCCTCGCTTACGGCGGTATGCATCCCGCCCCGGTCCAGCCTGTCTTTCAGGCTTTTATGGCAATTGAGGCACAGGGGATTTATGGACTTCACGGAGCCCTTTATGAGGGCTTTCCTGTCCGTCGCGTGCGGGTCGTGGCACGATGCGCACATGCCCTGCTGGAAAACGAAATGCACGGATGTCTCCGTGAGCTTTTGCTTCAGGTCGGCATGGCATGTATAGCACATGTCGGGGATCTGGTATTTCAGCTTTATCTCCGCGCCGGTTTCGGCCTTAAAAAACCCTGCTGCCAGTACGAGCGGCAGCGCGGTCAACAGATGGACGGTCGCTTTCAAAATCCATTTATGCATGGCAGGCCTCGCAATTCCCCTTGCCAAACGGGTCGTGTTTTATTTTTCTCAAGAGTCCCGGCTCCTCCGAGGTATGAGGCGTATGGCAGCCGGTGCACCGCCTGATCTCCTCCAGAGGGACCCTGTGCGCTTTGAGCAGTTTTTCCGAAGAGGAATGGCAACCCAGGCACAGAGCGGGGTCGTCCTTGGTCAGGAGCCTTTCTTTTTCGGAAAGATGGGGCCTGTGGCAGCTCAGGCAATCTCCCTTTTCCATCTCGATGTGGCCTATTTTCCTGGTGTCCGACGTGATGATCTTCTCATGGCATGTAAGGCACAGCACCTGGGGTTTGTTCAAGAGGAGGTTGTCCAGCTTGGTGCCATGAGAGCTGTGGCATGACGTGCACTTGCCCTCTTCGATAGGCAGATGAAGGTTCACCCCGGTCTTTTTCCTGTAGTCCTCATGGCACTTGAAGCACAGTTCCGTGAGGGGCATTACGGCTATCGCGGCATAATCGCTCGAATGAGAGGCATGGCAATCCCCGCACATCTTCCCCTTGAAAGGCATATGGGCGTTTTCATCGGGGATGTCGGCGGACACGCCCTTATGGCAATCGAGGCATAACTCTTCCTTCTGTTTTATCAGCAATTTGGGTTTTTCGGCTGAATGGGGAGAATGGCAGGGCAGACAGCTCTTGTCCGCTACCGGCCTGTGCACGAATGTCTGGTTGAATGTCGTCTGTTCCTTCACATGGCAGCCGTAGCACAGGTCCGCAGACATTTTCCTGGTCAGGGCCGGATAATTGCTGCTGTGAGAATCATGGCAGGACAGGCATTCGGCCTTCCCGAACGGGGCATGCATAACAGGTTTCGTCATCTCTTTTTCCGTTTCGGCATGGCAGCTCAAACAAATCTTCTCTTTTTTCAGCCCGAGGAGAAGCGGCTCATCGGAGGCATGGGGGTCGTGACACACCGCGCATCCTCCCTGCGCCAGGGGGGCATGAATGTTTTTTGCGGCCAGGTCGGGCGTTTGGTGGCAGCCCTTGCACAGTTCCGTATTCGGCCTGAGCGTGACCTTCGGAAAATCGGTCGCATGGGGGCTGTGGCAGGTTGTGCAATCGCCTTTTGCGAACGGGGAATGCAGGGTGGGCTTCTCGCGCGAGGTCCGCTCTTCCCTGGCGTGGCACCCGAAGCAAAGCTTGCTGCCCGGAGCAGTAACCTCGAAGGGACCGGGCCCGCTCGAGGGCTTGTGGCATAAACTGCACTGGGTGGAGGTCATGGCCGGGTGGACCGAATCCCTGAGGAGGCCTGCGTTAAGAGAGCTGTGGGGGTTATGGCAGCCGCTGCAAGTCGGGCCGGAAAGAGCCTGCTCAACCGGATAATTCTCATGCGCCTTCTTGAAATCGGCGGCCGCGTAATCATGGCACGATTGGCAGAGCTTGGTCTCAGCGGAAACGAGCGCGTACTTGTTTTGCGACCCGTGCGGGTCATGGCATACGAGGCAGTCCCTCATGACCGGCTCGTGCATGATTTTGCGCGAATAAGGGGCCTTGTCATGACAGGTAAGGCATTGGCCCGGCCCGGTCTGTTTCAGCAGTTTGGGATTGTCTGAGGCATGGGGGTTGTGGCATGGGGTGCAGTTGCCCTGTTTCAAGGTGGTGTGAATGGATTGCAAAGCGCCTACCCTTGCACCCATCTCCTTATGACATGTAAAACAGAGGTTCGCCTGGACCCGCTCCTTGAAGGACCTTACGGCAAGTTTTCCATGCCGCAGATGGCATGCCTCGCAATCCTTCTGGGCCATGGGGGCATGAACATTCTTCTTATTGAACTCGGCCAGGCTCTCTTTATGGCACGCCAGACAGGGCTTTGGCTGAAAGCCCCTTTTCCCGGGCCTTTTTTGCTCGGGGGCGGCGCAGGAAAGAAGCATGATGGAAACCAGCAAGGCCAGGGCATACAGAAAGAGGACACGGGTTTTGCTTTTTTGCATTTTCCTTACTCCAAAAAAATGACAAATATTTTAAGCATTAGCTTTCTTTTTCGTCAACTTTGCGTTTTAGCCTTTCTTCCATGAGACGGACCGCTTTCTCGTTTATCCGGATATCGGCCTTTTCTTTGAGTTTTGAAGTATAATCATTCCAGACCTTATAGTATTGCTCTGCATAAACCAGGTTCATAACCCGCTCCTTGACCTTATCAAAAGACAGTATCTCCCCCTTTTTGGTGTCCAGGAGCTTAACTATCGAATATTCGGAGTTGATTTCGAAAACGGGGCTCAATTCGCCCGGTTTGAGCTTCTCGATAGCGTCTTTCAACCCGGCCGGCATCTCCCGGCTGGATTTCCAGCCGGCATGGCCTCCGGCGAGGCGGGCCGAATCCCTCGATTTGTCTTTTGCTATCCAGGCGAAATCCACCCCGCTTTTGAGCTGGCCCAGGATCTCCTCGGCCGCTTCCATGTCCTTTACCGTAATCTGCTGGTATTTATACTGGTCCGGACCGATGAACTTCTCCTTGTGTTCGGAATAATACCGGTTTGCCTCTTCTTCGTCGACCTTGATCCGGGGCATGATCACCTTGTCTATAAAAGCGCCCTTCAGGAGCTGGTCTTTATAGCGCCTCGTCTTGTCCCTCAGGTCGCGGTCCTTCTTGTAATAATTTCGCCTCAAGGCCTCCTTGTCCACAAGCTTTATATTGATCCAGATGCCCAGGAACTCTTCCTTTTTATCGGCGGGCCTGGCATCTTCGAGCATGCTTATATAATCCCGGACCGTAAGGATATTCTCACCGACCCTTGCCAGCATGCGTTCATCACTTTTGAATTTTTCGTTATTTTTAGGTTCTTTCAGGTCTATGAGGGCCAGGACGTCCTCCTTGACCTCAACGTCGGCTTTCTTGCGCAGTTCCGCCAGGTACTTGTCGCTCCTTTCCCTTTCCTTGTCCCCGCGCAGTACGGTTTCCACCTTCTTCCGGAGATGTTCCATATCCGTTTCCGGGGGGTCTTTCTTCTCCACGAGTTTCAGTATGTAAAACGCCCCCGTTTTCTCTTCCTTGACAATCCCGCTTACTTCGCCTGGTTTCATCCCCGCGATCGTCTTTTTCAAAGTGGGAGTATTGGAGATCCCCCTCCAGGAAATCGTGACCCTTACCCCGTTATCCTCTTTGTCTTTTTTATCCTGGACCCGGTCAGAGTAGGCCAGTGCGGTCTCGCTGAAATCTTTCCCGGCGTTCAGGTCGTCCAGGGCCTTCCGGGCCTCGTCTTCCGAAGATGTCCGGATTACGTCAAGGACGCACATCTCATAGAGTTCCTTGTAAGTATTCAGGAGCTCATCTTCGGTAAACGCCACCTTGTCCAGGATCTCCTCTTTATAGAGCTTTCCGACCGATTCGGTCAGGATGTAAACGTCAAGCGATTTTTTCATGCCCGGGTCGTTGTCGAGGCCCATTTCGCGCGCCTCCTGGATTATCAGCACGTCCCCGGTGAGCTTATCCACGTAATCCGAAATCGAAATATTCCCGGCAGAAGCATCATCTCTCCTGTGGGCGACCTCCAGGACGTAGGAGAGGTCGGCCCTCGTGACGGACTCTCCGTTTACCGAAGCGATTACGTCCCGCCTCGAAGAAAGCGAGGCGCAGCCTAAAAAAAGCGCCGGCACAAGGGCTAAAAGGGCTGCCAACCGGCAGTATGACGGATATTTCTTTATTAAAACCAAATGCCTTCTTATCAGTTCCACTTTGCTCTCTCCATTTTTCCGCTGAGTTTTGAAACCGCTTGATATGCAGTTTTATCTGCGGCTTTCAATTCCTGCCAGGTGAACGCAATTATATCCTTTTCCCCTGAAAAATGTAAACTGTCCAGCAATAATATCTTTTTATTATGGGCGTTTATGAGACGCACAGTGATATCGACCGCAGGGGTCGAACCTATCCCATCGGTGAACACGTCTACGCTTCCAAGCAGGATGCCGTCGGCATTGAGCGACTTGAAGCACGCTTCGATTTTTGCGTAGTCCAACTCCCCTTTCTTCCGTATCCGGTTATCCACCACCGCCCTTCTCACGTCCCCAAGCTCGACCACCTCGAAATGGCCCCTCTTGAAGAGTTCCACTATGAACATGCTGGTTATCATCGGCCCGGCGGCCTTGTTTTCCGTATGGTTCTTGAACGGCATGACGGCCACTTTGTATTTCGATTCCATATGCCTGTAGTGGGCTTCAAAGGAAGCAAACAGGGCTTCAACGGATTTGGGCATCAGTTTTTCCAGTTTCGTTATTTCCCCAAGTCCCAGGACCGACTTGAATTCCCTGCCGGAAAGGGACACATAGTCCGCCCAGAGCACCCGTCCGGAAGCCGTATCGATCAGGCGCGAGGTCAGGCCGATCTGCGGATTTTCCCGAGTATCTTTCGCATAAACAACACACCCGATGAGGACGGCCTGCACTTGAAGCTTTTCCCCTATTTCCCTGGCAAGGTCGCTCGAGATATAGGCAAAAGACCTTACCCGGTTTTCGAGCAGTATCTGCATCAGGTCGTTTTGAGGCGCGATCTTCACTCCCTTGTCGGACAGTTCTTTAATCACCTTCGGCATGATGAGGGCCGGAATCTTTGGGTTTTCGGTGAAATTGTCGAAGGGGACGACCGCAATGCTTTCTATGTTCGCCCTGCCCCCAAAAATTCTCATCGAACATGCGGGGACCAATACAAGCTGCAGCAGGAAAAAAACGAGGACGCCTGCCTGCAAGACCCTGCCTGCCCTTGAAGGCCTATCCGGAAAACAACTCATGGACAGGAATCCTGTCAATGGTTCCCCCGTTCAATATTCCGAAAGGGTCCGAACGGCATTTTTAACGGCCCTCAATCCTACTTTGCTCATTGTGTCCGATTGAAACCCCAAGTGCCTGGAGCTGAAATTGCCGCCCCCCTCCATCCTCGTCACCGACCAGATTATGTTCCCCGATGAGGTGTCGGCCATAATTATAGTAAGCGTTATCTCAGGCACGCCGACGGTCCCGGATTGTATTTCCCTCCAGACCTCTATCGTGCCGAATACAACCGCCTGCACCTTCAGTGCTTTTCCAACGGCCTGGATCTCGCCGGCGCTCAAAGAGGTGATATTCTTGACCCCTGTCTGGCTCAACCCGGTGAAAACATCCCCCGGGACCACTACGTCCACCAACCCGGAAGCAAGCAGTTCATTGCTGACATAGGAGCGGATGATCTCATCGCCCCCTTCATAGGCCGAAAGGTTCCTGAAAGGAAGGACCGCCACTCTTTTTATAAAGGAGAAATCCATGTCCTCCTTGATATGGAGCGAAGGGGTCTCGGCCGGAGTGCGGCACGCGGAGAGGAGGATAAATGCCAGCAAACATGCGGCCGGGGCTTTCGCGAGCATTTTCCGAACGCCTTTTTTCATTTTAAAAATAGCTCCCTATTGCTTTTTTTACCATCTCCCGGGCGGCTTCATTCAGCGTATTGCCTTCGGCGCCGAAATATCTTGTCCAGAAGCTGGGCCCCCCCGTAGTGTGCCACACCGACCAGAAGACTTCCCCCGAAGCCGCGTCATGCATCATCAGGTTCACCGAAATTTCCGGATAGGAAACCCTCACGCCCTTTTTCATCCCGTACTCGCCCACGAAGCCGGTCATAAGGGTGTTCACGTTAAGTTCCTTTCCTATGGACTTCAACTGCTCGCGCGTAAGGGTGCGCAGAGATTGTATCTGGAGTTTCACAAGCACATTGTTCACCTCGCCCGGCTCCACCACGTCCACTCCGCTGGCCAGGAGTTCCGTGATTATGGCCTGCCTCATCTTCTCGCCCGCGAACTTTTCAGCCGTGAAGTTGTCTATGGGAAGGACGGCCAGCCTCTGGAATTTCTCTTTTTGGACATTCGGACGGACAAACTTCCTCGGAGCCGGGCCACACCCGCCCAGGAGGGCGGCGATGATGATCAGAGATGCTGCTATTCTCATTTTTCCGGCTCTAAACACAAAAAATATCCTCAATATTTTATACTGTACTTACAAAATTAGTCCACTCAGGTTAAACGTGATGAAATTGCTCTTTGTTTCAATATCATCACTTGTCCTTATTGAATGGCTCGCGTTTATCCTCAAGTTCAAGCGCTTTGAGAGGTTCAGGATGGCCGCGGCCCCCAGGCTGTCGCTCTCGCCCCCGTCATCTTCCTGGTTATGGCCGTAACTCATGTTTATCCTGAGGACGGGCAGTGCCAGCCAGCTTGCAGAGATACTGGCGGAAGTGGTCCTGCTATCGCCGGATTCCAGCACCCGCGTGCCCGTGCTCACGTTGAAAAACCTTGCGGGACGATAACTTACAAGGAAAGACGCCTGCTTTGAAGTCATGTCCGAACCGGGACTCTCGTCGCGGGAAACCCCGTAGCTCATGTGCGTATATATGCTCTTCGTAATCCTCGCATTTATGTTTCCGTTAAGGGACCGGCTCGTCGTGACGTCTCCGCTCAGTTCGTTCCTGCTCCGCGAAACCTGGGCGTCGGTGACCATGTTGATGTCCTTGAAAAGCTGAGTGCCGACATTCAGAATGGCGGCATGGTTGGTGTTCGTCTTCACGGAGGCGTCGAAACTCTCGCTCCGTCTCAAGTTCAAGTTAAGGTCGACGGTGTTGATCGGCCGCGAGCTGAACCCGAGCGTATAAGCATTGCTGTGTCCGCCGATCGGGTCAAAGGTATCGAAGCTCTCGCTCCTGCTGATCCGGGCCGTAGTGCTGAGATAACGGCTTACGGCCCAGCTCACGTAAGAGCCATACGACTTCGTAACGGTGGTGCTCTCGCTATTGCCCAGGTCTTTCGTCACGACCAGGGGGAAAAAATCCCCGACGGCGCCGAAGACCGAATCGGGGTTGGTGTCGTTCCTGTTCATACTGAAGGAAAGGCCCATCCTCACTTTCTTCCAGGGCCTGTACCCCAGGCCGAGACTGAGCCCCTGCTGGGCCGAGGTGCTTTCGGAGCTGAACTCCCCTGTCTCGGAGACGGCTGTAATTCCAAGTGCCTCTATCTCGGTCACGAATACATTCGGATCAAAAATCCCGGCTATATCAACCGTATCCAGGTTTACCGCCTTGTAAAACCTTTTATCGCTCTGGGCGGAGGCGAAGATTATTTCGTAACGGAAAATATTGTTTATCGTATCGACTTCGACTATATCGACGCTCATGATGGGGACAGATGACCACTCATCTTCTATAATGACGGGGTCCGTAACTGAACTGACATCGGTGCTGAAGACGAGCCACTTGCCGGCATTGACAAGGTTCAAATCCCTTTCCAGTTCATCGAGGCTGAGGTCGGTCCTTACGTAAATGAAAAGGCGGTCGACGGAATCCCCTGGGTTGCGCATGCCCATCCCCATGTTATGAAAGCTTTCGGTGCCGATATTTATTGAGCTTATGGACGTGTTTATATCCCTCGGTTCTTCCGCGAGGCGCGGTTCGGAAGACAGCACGTCCACATCCGGTTCGGCAAATGTACCCAAGGCGTGGAACCCGCCGAGGGGGCTGCGCCTGAAGACGACATCGCCTGTTTCGGGCACGAACAGCCTGTTCTCCGAACGGGAAAACGACCCCTGGTATGTGGCGCTGAAGCTGCCCCGCTTTTTCCAGAAGGTCTTGCTGTAATTGGTCAGGTAAGTGAAATTGTATACGGAAACGCTCTCGGACACAATGCCCTCGGGGGTTTCGGTCTTTGTTCGCCCGTAGTTGAAGTTAAAGGTTGTCCTCACGAGCTTCCAGTTGAAGAAATAGCTTGAGCTGAGCCCGTAGGTCTCGGTCGTCCCCTCGCTTTCCTCGCCCCCGTCGTTATGATCGACCTGGTGCCTCCTTGTGTATTCGGCCGACAATGTGGGATATTTGTAGCTAAAGTAAGGGTCGAGGCGCGCATAGATGAAATCGGAGCTTGTCCTCCTCTCGTCCGAATCCGTCTTGGTCCAGGTCTCCTGCAGCCGGATGCCGCTCAGGAATTCATAGCGGGGGTTCACGAGCTTTATCTCGGCCAGGGGCTCGATTGTCGTCAGGGACCGCTCCGTTACCGCGCCGCGGGAGACGCTTTCCTGGTCGGAAAGGTTTGTCCTCAGGCTGAACCTGTAACTTATGGCGGGCGTAAAGGGCCGCTCGTATGAGAGGGTATAGGTCTGGTTCAACTTGCGGATGGTCGAGGTTTCTTCCCCGTCCTCGAAGGATTCCCCCCGGCCGTAATTCAAGCTGTAATGGGCGGTCAAGCCCGCCCCGTATGCGTTCGAAGACACCATGAATATCAATAAAAACAATATAACCGGCCGCAAAGGTTTATGCGTACCTCTTTCTCTTCCCCAGGGAAATCATTTTTAAAAACTGGCAAAACCGGTTATATCGTAAGGATTTTTCCCGACAGGGATCCTCTTTTCCACTTTCCTCGTGATCTTGTCTATAACCGATACGGAATCCGACCCCTGGTTGACCACATATATCTTCCTTCCCTCCTGGTCCAGCAGGATGGCCCGGGGGGCCTCCTCCACAGGTATCATCTCTATAAAAGGCAGCAGCTCGAACCCCCTGTCGTCGAGTTCCCTCGGGGCGTTCACAATCGTGATCTCTCCGGGAATGTGCCTGAGCAAATAGAGCCGGTTGAGCGAGGGGTCCGGGAGGACGTCGATATTGGCGAACCCGAAATCGCCGATGCTCACTGCCGTTGTATCGCCGTTGATTATCTTGACGATGTCTATGACGGACACTTTTTCGGAATCATAACCGGGCACGTAGACCCTTGCGCGCTGCGGGTCGAAGGAAAGGGCGGTGGGGTTCCATTCCACCTGCACATCCATGACCCCGGCCACTTCCCCCGTGAGGACATCGACTTTGAGGACCGAAACATCCCTCGAGCGGCTGTTGGCCACATATACGTTCAGGAAGCTCTCCCTGAAACCCCTTATGGTGCGGATGTCTGCCGGGTCCAGGAACTGTGAATTCTCGAATTCCGCGAGCGGGGGGTCGGCGCCGATCGCCACCGGCCCGTCGCCCACGTTCACCCTCTCCACTTCCATCCCGCTCAGGGGGTCTATCACGGAGACGTTGTTCGAATCGAAATTGACCACAAAAAGAAATTCGCTCTCGTTTTCCAGCTCGGCCACTGCCAGGTCCTGCGAGCCTTTGCCGAACCTTACGAATATCTCGTTTTCCACCCTGTTTGCCACCGGGTCGATCACGGATATGCTGTTTGAGCCGTAATTGGCCGCATAAACCCTGAACAGGTTTCCCCCGAACCCGGCGGCAATGCCCCTCGGCTGCTTGCCCGTTTTTATTACGGCCACAACCTTGTCCAGCTCCCGGTTGATTACGCTTATGTTGCCGGATTTCTCGTTGCTTACGAAAAGCAGCAAAGGCGCAAGGTCGGCCTTTTCGCCCTGGGGGTCAAGCTCGGCGCTGAAGAGGTAACCGTCCTTTACCGAGGCGTCGGCGTCCCACACGAGGAAAAGGGCGGTGTTCTCATCGCGTTCAATCGAGACGTTCACCGGGATTTCCAGGGTCTCGGGCTCCAGGGCAAGGCTTGCCGTCCCTTTTTCAGTCTGGATTTTCGCCTCCCCGAGCAGTATTTTCAACCGGGTATATTTTCCGGTCGGCAGGTCCATCTCCCCCAGAAGCAACTGGCCGCCCTTGATGGATGTGGAATTTATTTCAACGGGGGCGAATATTACGTCCCTGTAAACGCCGTCTTCGGACATTATGCTTACCGTTTTTAGCTCGAATGTTACGTCCAGGTATGTTTTATCCGGACCGTTGAAATAGAGGGTGAACTGCCCTTTATCGGGTTCGAGCGCCTCCTCCGGGCCAACCCCGAGTGTTGCGCAGGCGCTTATTGAAAGCACAAGGGAAGGGACGAGCAACAATAAAATGAGCTTGCGGGAAAGTTTATTGGCCACTCGGCTTGAAAACCTCCACCCTGTTGTTGAAAGTGTCTGCTATAAAGACCCTCCCCGACTTGTCCACGGCAATGTCCCAGGGATACTGGAGCCAGCCGGGGCCCGCTCCCAGGCCGCCGAACTCGAACAGGTATTTCCCGTTATAGTCGAATGCGAGCACGGTGTGCCGCATGAAATCCACCACATAGAACCTTTCCCTCAGGGGGTCCGTGCCGACCCCGACAGGGCGGCTCATCAGGCCGGTTGAGCCCCCTTTAGCGCCGAACTGGAAAAGGAACTGCCTGTTTTCGTCATAGACGTAGACCCGGCCCATCTCCGCGGAGAGGAGGTATATATTCCCGTTCTCGCCCACCTTCACATCGTTTATCGCGGGTTTTTTCTCCTTTTCCACAGGGACCATCATGTCGATTTTCTGCCCCTGCTTGTCGAGGACCAAAACCCCCGGATAGAACGAACCTGCCACGTACAGGTTCCCCTTGCCGTCCACGGCCAGCCTGTTGGGGGTAAAAGGCTTTTCCCCGCCCGGGTCCTTCACAAAGATGTCCCGCTCCCATTGAAGGCATGCGTTGAAGACCGATATGCGGTATCTGGAATTTTTCTCCTGCATGGTCGGGGCTTGCGAGACATAGAGGTTCCCGTCCCTGTCCACCGCCATCCCCTGGGGGGATGTGACCCCCCTGCTCTTGCCGATCGTATAAAGCGGAAAGAGATCGTTCGTGTATATCAATACGCGGGACTGGCTGACCACATATATTTCGTCCGTGACGGGGTCGGCAAGGACATTTACCGGCGAGGAAAGGAATTTTTCCTCCTCGTCAAAATAGATGCTCGCCTCGTGGATTACCGGCTTCTGCTGGGCATGCGAAATCTGGGGGATGAAAAAAAACAGGACCGGCATCAGAAGCAACATTATTATTCTACGCATGGCTTACTATACTATTATGTCCGCCTGAGAAGTGTCAATTTTACCGACCTCCCCTGCCCTTCTTATCATGCAACCTCCTCCAAAAAAAAAGGGGGGCAAAGCGCCCCCCCTTCTCAAGCCAAGGCCGGAAAAAGCTTAGGGTTCCGGATCGTCCTTGGTGGTATGGCATCTGAAGCAACCTTCGGTGCTGCTGGCGACTGCCGCTTCCTGGACGCTCGTTCCATTAAGCTCGTCGTCGGAGTATGCCCACCTCAGGCTGTTCTCATACGGAGAACCGTGCGGCCTGTGGCAGGACAGGCACATAACTTTTGCGCCTGTGCGGGCAGTGGTGTTCGTGAAGGCAACCGGGGCCTGGGTATTGTACGCGTAGGACGCATACTCACCCGATGTCGGCATGTTCTGGTCCGCAGGGTGCCTTATCCACATGTTGTTGTACGGGCCGCCGACCACTTTCTGCTCCTCGTGGAATATCTTGTGGCATGCGGCACAGAGAGCGCTGGTGCTCCTGTTTGTGTTGTTGATGACCCACGGGGTCAGGTCAAACGCCTTGTAAATGTTGCCGGCTGTGGAACCTACGGCTATGCCCTGCTCCCACATCTCGAGGGCGTCCGCGCCGTTGTCCTGGTCCTCGACGCCTTCAACAAATACGCCGGGCTCGGCAGCTATCGTGCCGCCGCTGATTCTGCCCCAGTAGTGGTGGCCGGTCAGATACCTGTAAGTCGGGTCCACCGTCTTGGTGTTCTTGAGTTTCAGAGCGGTGCCTGACATGTAGGTGCCGCCGTCATACGCGCCGGGGTCCTTGTGATGGAATGTCTCGAAATGGCAGCCCTGGCAGCCTGTGATATTGCCGCTGCTTCTCACGGGCTCATACAGAGTGTAGTGGCAAGACTCTGCGCAGTGGTCGCCATACTCGTCGTTGCCGGGGCCCAGCTCAGTCGGGTCCATGGTCAGACCGCGGCCGGGATGGGTGGCGTCTTCGGCCATGATGTTGTGGCCGTAGCCGTCGCCCGTGGCCTCGACCCAGTAGAAGTTACCGCCGGCCAGGGGGTTGACGGGCTGAACTATGTTGCGGACAATCGGGATCCTGTTGCTTGTGCTTCCGCTTGCCGCCGTCACAATGGTGTCGGAATTGGAGCTCGTGTGGCATGCGATGCAGCTTGCTCTCAAGAGATGCGGGATCGGCTCTTCTTCAGGAGTGCCGCTGAGTGCGCCGCCGCTCCAGCCGTCGCTGTCATCATACGCCATGGGCTCGCTGTCCTCGCTGTTGTGCATGGTATGGCAGTCCACGCACAAGCCCTTGACTTTCGCGTCGGCCAACCCATAAACCATAAGCATAGCCGTAAGCGCGACTAAGATTACTACTAAACCCTTCTTCATTCCTTCCTCCTAAGTTGATGTGTCTCTTTCCGTATACGAAAAAACCTGTCTGAAGCTCTTATCCCCCCTTCTTTTCCTGACCACCCCCTTCCATCCATTTATATTGGTACGTTTGCGCAAATGCACTTCCCTCACCAACATGGAAAGCAACCTCCATGCCAGAAAAGCATTTTCTTTAAATTCAATTACTTAGTGGCTTTTTCGGGGGCCGAAAAAAAGAAGGGTGGGGGATTTCCCGCATAAGGAGTGCCTATTAACACATAGGTCTAAAGGCAGAATTAGAGGGGAAAAAAGGGTCTGGGGTCACATCTGAAAATAATTTTTAGACAGCATTTCAATTAAGAGAAAAAAAGCAAATCTTTCGTCGTTATTCCGGGCCTGACCCCGTATCAAGTACGGGGCAGGCTCCGGAATCCAGCGGCTTTTCGCCTCATTGAACATCTAAGGTCACTTAGTTGTAGCCGCAACCTTTAGGTTGCGCAATATGAACGCAGGCTAAAGCCTGCGGCTACATTAGAACCTATCTCAAATTAGTCATGCCGGCGAAAGCCGGCATCCAGCGACGTTAATGCTTTTAAATTGATAATTCCTAAGTCTTTGTCTTATATATAAAAAAACAAAGTCGCTGGATTCCGGGTCAAAAGCGGGAATCCAGCATTTTCAAGCCTTTCTGGATGCCCGCTTACGACATGCGGGCATGACAACGCTGATAGTATTAATTTTGAGACAGGTTCCTAATATCTCCTTATTAATTTAAGGGGGAGAATAAGAGCATTGTTCCTTTACTAACGTCACTTAGTTGTAGCCGCAACCTTTAGGTTGCGCAATATGAACGCAGGCTAAAGCCTGCGGCTACATTACTCTATTTTTGTAGGTCAGGGGAGGGGACAAATAGAGAGGACGGTTCCTTGCAAAGGGGGGAGGAGGGCTAACCCCTCTTAATCTCCCCTTGGTAAGGGGAGGTGTCATCAAGGAGGGGAGGTGATATTACTTTCTCGAATGGCAGACCTGGCAACCCGTGCGCGGCCCCGTATGGTCCGTCCCAGCCAGCACCAGGCCGTAATCCCACCTGAGGATATTATCGTAAGGGCTCCCATGCGCCCGGTGGCAGGTGAGGCAGGTTATCACGCTGTCGGGTCCTATCTCGCTCTCCTCCCCGGTAGGTTCCGCAAAACCCATCGGCACATTAAGGTCGTAAATCTCGTATGCCTCGTACTCGGAGCCCCGGTATGAATTCTTCATGTCGTTAAAGGATATCTCGGCCGGATGCCTGTGCCAGGCGTCTACGCCCAGCGCCTCGGGTCCGCCCAGGTACTCGTGAGGATGGTACTGGGCGTGGCACTGGCCGCATAAGTAACTTATCGTGCCCGTGGACTGGAGCAGCCGATCCCCCCTGTAGCCGTTATGGTTGTTGGTGGCCGCAAGGTATTCCCACTGGGGATGCTCTCTCCCGGTCACCCCGTAAAGGAAACGGTAGCTCTTCCCCACGGTAGAGCCGTCTATTGTCGCGTCGTCCTCGTGGTGGGCCCCGTAGAGCGACTTGAAAGGGTCTTCTATCGTGCGGTTTCCATGGCATCCCCAGGCGCCCGCGCATTCAAGCCGCCTGCCGGACCCCCACTCTATGGGGCCTTTCCCTCCGGGGATTATGACCCCGCCTATAAAGCCCGGGGGCGTGTCCATGGGCGGGTCCTCCTGCTCGGTGAGCCCGTTTACGTTGTGCCCCATCCCGTAATCGCCCCCAAGCGCGTCCGCCGCGTAGCGGAAATTGCCTGCCGCGAGATCCCCGTCGGCCCGCGAATGCAGGATCTGGGGAAACCGGGCGGCCTCAATCTCCACTATGTTTAAGTCTCCTGTGGGGTCCTGCCCGTGACAGCCGAGACAGGTTTCCTTCAGGAGGACGGGGTTTTCGCTTTCGTGCAGGACATGGCAGTTCGAGCATGTGCCGCTCACCTGGGAGAGGGACAAAGGGGTGAAAACGAGGAGAAAAAACAGCGCCGCGAATGGAAAATAAAACATCCGCTTGTGCAACATGGTTTTTTGTTCTCCAAAGGCTTTTTACGCGGGGAAAAACTTCTTTGAAAAAAACAGGTTAATCGGGGGAGAGAAACGTCCCTTTACCTCTGATTAAATTCTATATCAGAGGGGCTCTTTGTCAAGCCCTTTGTCACTGCTAATTTATTGAATTAAAAGATAAATTTTTATTAGAACTATCAAACATCATCGAAGCTCTTGTCGTCATTCCCGCGCAGGCGGGAATCCAGAGGTTTGTTCCGCAAAGTCTCTGGATGCCCGATTAAAACCTCGGGCATGACGGATTGAACCGCGTGAGGAATTTTGAGATTGGTTTATTAATGATTCAACTTCGATTTGATTATCTCATCCATCTTTTCGAGGCTCGGGGCGGACTCGGATTCGAAAGATGCAGGGGAGGTCAATGCGGCCTCATTCATGTAAGCTTGTTTTATTTCCGCCATGACCCCGCTTACGAAATAGCCTATTTGCTTATCCACAGCTTTTCCCTTAAAAAAGCGGGCCTTGCCGAAAAGGACCTTTCGTCTCTCGTCGGCGAAATCGAGGAAGGCCGCCCCGGGGCCCATTTTCGTTTTCAGGGCGATTAAATCGATCTCGGTCCTTTTCCCCTTTCCGTCGATGCAGACCAGCTCCAGGCTGTCCACAGGCCGGGGCAGCTTATAAATTTCGTGGGAATAAACACCCCTCAGAAACCGTCCCGGCGCGTAATCGGGATAATTTTTTCCAAGCAGTATCATAGATGCGGGGAGCTCGGGGTCCTCCAGTTTTTCCGCAAGGAGGAGCGCATGGGCCCTGTCATAGGACCTGCCGGCCTTGTCCAGTTCGATCCATTCAGTTATCCGGTCCTCCCCCGGTGGTCCATGATTCCATAAATTCAGGTAGGGGACGATGCTTTCCCTGTACCGGGCGAAAGTTGCCGCATTTGTGCCTGTAAGGGATATTCCCATGGACATGGGGGCCGAAAATTCAAGATAAAGGTTGTCGTCGGTATTTATTATCCCGTCCTCGCCGAATTGCCTCATGTTGCGCGTGCCCATGGCGAAATAGCTTAGGAAATCCCGGGCCGTGCCCATGAATACGCTCTCCAGGTCGGCCTTCACGGCAGGCACGGAGATGCGCCTTTCAAGTTCCGCCTGGTCAAGCACTATGGGCGCGTTCGCGCCTATAATCACGGAGTCCCAGTGGGTGACCCAGAGCAAAGTGTGCTTGAAGCTCTCCCCGAAGGTCTTCACAACGGATTTCAGGTCCTTTATGCTCAATTCGTATATCGGCAGCCACTGGCATATTACGCCCCCTTCGGAGAGGCGGCTCGCGGCCAGCTTGAAATACTCCTTCGTATACAGATAGCCCGCCCCCCTGAACCAGGGATGCACCGGGTCGGCGGTGATGACATCGAATTTCCCGTCTGTGGTTAAAAGATAATTGCGCCCGTCGTTGATCACGATTTCAAGTTTCGGGTCATCGAGGACGTTATGGTTGTAGGCCGCAAATGTCCTTGCCACGCCGGTCATTTCCGGTTCAAGCTCAACGAGCGTGACCTTTTCCGCCGCCGGGTGCACGGTCGCGGCCCCGAGCGTCATCCCGCTCCCAAGTCCGATCACGAGCACTTTCCTGGGGTCTTTGGCCAGGAGCATGGGCAAATGCCCCAGTGTGTATTGCAACTGCTTGTCTCCCGGGATTGTGGAGGCCTCCACCCTCCCGTTAATGATGAAAGATTGTTCGCCCCACGCCCGCCTGACGGAGCTCACGGTGGACTCGGCCCCCTCGTGAAAATAAAGCACTTCTGTTGTTTCGAGGGCCTCTTTCACCTGCCCGGGTGTGCTGAAAGACTCCGGCCTGTTGGCCTGGAAGATGGCAAAATATTGGGGGTCCCATATCCTGAAATGGCCCGGACTAACGGCCAAAACGATAATAACTGCGGTTGCAAGCCCGGCGGCGGCCCCGAGCAAAAGCCTCGACCGTTTCAGGCTTAACAGCACAAAAATGCCCAAGCTGACATTGATCAGGGTGAATATCTGCAATGAGCGTTCCGTGCCGAAGACATGAATGAGGAGGAACCCGCTTAAAGCGGCCCCGAAGATAGCGCCTATCGTGTTAAAGGCAAGCACCTCTCCCACCGCCCTCCCGATTTTCTTCCTGTATTCCGTCTGCACCGCCCCGGCGATGGGGAAGGCCGCCCCCATGAAAAAAGCGGGCACAACCATATAAAGGAAGGAAACACCAACATTGGCCCACTGCCTGGCCGCGAATAACTCGATGCCCAGGCTTAGAAAAAACCGGTCTATGGCCATAGAGTTTGCGGGCAGGTCCCGGAGCTTGACCGTCACAAGAAGGGCCAGAATGCCTATCGCGAGCTGAACAATGCCGAATGACAGTACAAGGCTGTCGAGACCGGCAAGGCGCCTGGGGAAAATCCTTTTAAACAATCCCAAAGCCTTGCTCCCCAAGGCTATGCCCGTGAGAAAGGCCGCCAGCATCGTGGTGAACCCGTAAACGGTCGCCCCGACCACTATCGTTACGACACGGGTCCATAACACCTCATAGCCCAGGGCGCAAAAGCCGCTCACCCCTATGCCCCAGAGGACAAGCTTGTAAGGGAAAGCCTCTCTTTCAGGGAACGGTCTTACGGGGACTTCTTTCGGCCTTTTTTCCGCCTTTTCCGAAAATTCAAAGCGGTATTCAGACTTTCTCTCAAGGAGAATGCTTGCTACCCCTATCGAGGCATTGGTTATCACGGCTATAAAAAAAGTGGTGCTCACGGAAAAAGAGGGCAGAAAGAGAAAGCCTGCCGCGAGGGTCCCGATAACCGCCCCCAGCGTGTTGAAACCATAAAGGAAAGAGAGGTTGGCCATAAAAGCTTTTTGATGTTTGGAGACAAACCTCGAAAGCACGGGGAGCGTTCCACCCATGAATATCGTGGGCAGGATCAGGGCTATCGAGGCGAAAAACACCTTTATCAACGAGAGGTAAAGGAATGAATGGTCTTCGTCCCTGCCATGCACCAGATGGACATATATGAAGGGATAGATTTTCATGAGCCCGAAAAAGAGGAGCGCCGAGAGCGCAATGCCCAGCTCGAGGAGGCCGTAAAGCCTGAGGGGCCTTTCCGTCCTGTCCACATATCTGCCCACCAGGTATCCCCCGGCTGCAAGCCCCGCCATGAAAACCGAGAGGACAGTTGTAACAGCCAGGTGGGAGCCGCCGAATACGAGGCTCAGGGACCTCACCCATACCACCTCGTACATCAGGGCGGCCGCCCCGGAGAGAAAAAACAGGAGGTAAACTATTCCAATGAATGGTCCGGCGAATGGTCCCGGAGAAGGCCCTTTATTCTGGATGCCTTCCCTCAGTTTCGGCCCCCTGCCAAAACCCGCAGACCTATTGCAAAAAGCAACATGTTTTTTCCTGCCCCCCTGCTAAAATTTCATAAGCAAATGACATACCTGATTTTAATTAACAAATAAATTCAATGGGTTAGCAACCATGAAATAGCTTGAATTAATTTCTAATGGGGGATTTCACCAATTATGAGGTGTTTCCCACACACGCTTTTTACTCCGAATATGGCCGGTGCTATAATTGAAAAAGCATTCTAAGGCGCATTCTTTACCTTAAAGGAGGTCTTTATGATAACCGGCAAAGAAGGGCTTATAGAGGACATGATCGAAGCCTTCCGGATGGAAAAAGGGACGCATGAATTTTATCTGAAGGCCTCCGACGCGGCGCACGAGGAACCGGCGAAAAAGGCATTCCGGGAGCTTGCGGCCTGGGAGGAGGAGCACATGGGCTATCTCCAGTTCCTCTATCAGGCCATTACCGAGGACAGGGAACTCCTCTCTTTCGAGGACTTCAAGGAAAGAGCGAGGCCCGAGGCCGTCGAGGGCGGCATCCCCATGAAGAAAATGGAGGAAAAGCTCGAGGAATATAATTTCACGGACGAACTCGGGGCCATAATTTCCGCGCTCGAAATGGAGGCCAAATCCTATTCTTACTACAGGAGGCTTTCCGAGAAAGCGGAGGACCCCGCCGCAAAGGTCTTCCTCAAAGAGATGATGGGCCTTGAAGCGAAGCACATAGAATATATAAAACAGCTCCGCCTTAAAATAGAGGAGACCTCCTGATAAAAAGAAGCGCCCATTCCCCCCTTCGTTTAAGGGGGGATAAAGGGGGGTTAAGAGAAGAAGAAAGGGCGTATTACCTCTCCCCGGAGCGCGCAAAGGAGTTCGATACCCGCTCAAAGAGCCCCATGAGCATGGCCCGCTACAGGGCCGTCGCGGAAGACCTTAAAAGATTTCTTATAAAAGGAAAACTCCTCGATATTGGCTGCGGCACGGGACGCCTCCTTTTTCTCCTCTTAAGGGAAATGCCTCAAATCTCCGCCACTGGAATCGATGTTTCCGAAGAAATGCTCTCCCTTGCGCGGGGAAATGCGCAGAAGGAGGGCTTCTCGGAGAGAATCTCTCTTTTAAAGGGGACGGCCGAGGAATTGCAGGTTTTTACCTCTGATGGTTTCGATTGCGTCCTCTCGCACGCGAGTTTTTCGGGCTGGCTCGCCCCGGAAATCGCCCTTGAAGAAATCGCCCGCATACTTAAACCGGATGGCATTCTTTATATTTCGGATTGGAACAGGAGCGCGCCTGCTCACGCCTTTTCCTCCCTTATAAGGAGGGCCTTGAACGAGCCCGCGCACCTTGAGAGGATTCGCATGGGCTTCGAGGCCGCCTATTCGGAAGGGGAGTTCAAGGACATCCTTTCTAAAGTAGCGGATAAGTCCCGTGACGTAAATTCTATTCGTCATTCCCCGGCCCCGGCCTACGCCGGGGTAAACTCCAGCGGGAATCCAGAGTCCTTTGCCCTTCTCGACTTCCGCACCGAAGACCACTGGATGACAGGGGTCTTGAGGAAGGGGTGAGAAGATTTATAAGGCTAAGAGGTTGACAAAAATTATACCATGATACTATGATATTAAAAAATTCAGGGAGGTTGGACCATGGCTGTAGCCACGAACATACGCCTGCCCGAGGAAGTTCTAAAGGCGCTTAAATACCGGGCCATAGAAGAAAGAAAAAGTGTAAACCGGCTTGTCCGCGAAGCTGTGGAAAGGTTTCTGGGCATTGCACCCGTGGCGGAACCCGGGGGCAGAGACCCCTTTGACGCCGTGGTCGGCATGGCGAGGTCGGGAATCAAAGAGGGCTCGGTGAGACATGACCTGTACCTTTATGGGAAGAAAAAGTGAAGGTTTTTGTCGATACCGGCGCGTTTATCGCCATTGCCGATACGGACGACCTTAATCACAAAGCCGCACGCCTTTTCTATGAAACGCAAAAAGAAGAGGGTACGAGGTTTTTGACCACGAACTTCGTGCTCTGCGAAACTCTCAATTACTTGCGGGGAAGGGTGTCCCACAAGGCTGCGGTAGCCTTCAGGGAAGCCCTGCGGAAGAGCGGTCTCTTCGAGGTCGTTGCTGTAACGCTGCCGGTCGAAGACGCGGCCTTTCAGATTTTTAAAAAGTATGAGGATAAGGACTTCAGTTTTACGGACTGCACGAGCTTTGCGGTAATGCAATCCCTGAAATTGCGAAAGGTCTTTGCCTTTGACCGGCATTTCGAACAGTTCGGCTCATTCAAGCGCTTCCCTTAGCGGAATCTGATTTTTAGTCGATTCAAAATGTCCGGTTCAGCAATGCTTGAGCATGATCTTTTCCAGCATGCTTGCAAGGCCCACCCCGAGAGAAAAGATCGACTCTATATTGAGGTTCTCTTCGGCTGTGCTGTCGAAAAAAATATGCAGTTGGGATTCAAGGTCGTCTTCCGGCTTCCAATAGCAGATCATGACCGGCACTTTGGGAAACGGAAATAAGACCACCGAGATATCGGAATTGATCTTGCCCGCGGATGAGAACATGCCGCTGAACATTTTTATCAGGTACTCAAAAAGGTCTGTATGTTTATCCGCTATTTCTTTCATCGGCTTTTCGCATCTTTGCTCAAAAAGAGGGTTCCACGTTGCGCCATTCTTCAGTTCCCTGAACGGGACCCATTCGCCCCTAACATCCGCCCCCTTGCCAAAAAGAATATAACTCAGGAACGGAATAGCGAACCAGGCGTGTGTATGGCATTCCGAGCTAATATTGCCTTCTCTATCGATCTCAAAGTCCTTGCCGAGGCACTTGATTACCAACCCTTTGCCGTTGCTCCTGGCACCCAATAATTCCGCCCTCGAAGGAAGATCTGCTGTCGGAATTTTCCCTTTTAACTGCCCCATGACCTCTTCCTGAAATTTTTTCATGCTTTGCTGTTTATTTGCCGTCCCGCCAAATTGAGCGACCACGTTCTCGTCCAGGTGCGGACAGTCGCCAAGCCGCCTTTGCTCCTTGAATACCGCCACCGCAAACGCCATGCATGTGGATAAATCGCATTTCCTACAGTTGGTTTTTGGGAGGATTTTATAGATATCGAGCGGGGAATTGAATTTATTCATAAGCAGTCAGTCTGGAGGATTATAACAGATTCTGAATTTGACTTGGAAGGCGGAAGATGATGTCTGATTCGGATTTCACCTACTACTTAAGAATTTCAGCTATAGAAAGAATTGTTGATAACGGGTTGGAAACTTTATGCATCCCTCTTTCTCTGTGTAGGCCGCTTCCTTAACAACAAAAATTGGTAACGTAACCATAAAACTTTGGGGGTATCCCATCTTTTTTCCTGAGTTCTTCAGGCAATTCGATACTTCTCTTGCCTCTTTTTGAAAGCTAAAGGACCTCCTTCTAAAACATCTATTGCCCTATCTCTAACAGTTGGGTTTTCGATTGAGCCAGAAATATAAGATATTTCACCGATATCGCTCCTATTCGCAATTATTATTTGTTCGGCATCACTATTAATAACTACATTGCCATTATTAGATACCAAGATAATCTGTCTATGGCCCTTTGCTTCCCTGATTGCATTGACAAGCTCTTCCATAATAAATTCATTATCAAGGTGGTCATCATGGGAATCGATTATGATTGGCAGATCCCCTTGTGCGAGATAGATTTTTATCAGGACAGTTGCTTTTTGTCCGAGCGAAAGCCATTTTAAATTTATCTTCTTATACCTTACGATTGGACTAACTTCAAAATAATTGGCATACAGGAAATTATAAAAATCGCTGACTGATATGGCACTAGAAGTTTTAATTTTTGGTTTGAGTTCACTGTCTAGTTTATGCACCTCCATAACCAATTCGCGAATTCTGCCTTCATCGCCTTCAGTCAATGCCTTAATAATGCCAAAAAGATTATTGAAAACGGAAGATGCTTCTTCACTGCCTTCAACAACAACCTTTCGGTTATCTAATATATCCACAGCGGCTTTTAAAAAGCTGTCCCTGTCGAAATTAATTTGCGCAACAAAATCTAAGTCTGAAAGCACTTTGGCTTTATGGGCTGAGAATACTTCAATTATTTCTTTATATTTCTTCTTAATTGATACTGTTGTGTGAACTCGCGCTAAAAAACTTTCTTTTCTTTTTCCTGTAAGATCATTTATTTGGTCTCTATAGTCATTTATTTCTTTTACTTCAGTTTTCAGTTTATGAATTTGGACTGCAACTTCCCTCTTTTTTTCCAGTAAGCGTGTGTGATCCCGGATACTTTCTTCGTATTCATTTATCTCAGTCTGAAGCTTTTCAATTTCACCGACAACAGCTTTATTCTTTGCATTTGCCTCTTCTGATAGGCGCTCTATATCAGCTTTGTTCTTATATAAAAGCTCGGGCATTTTTTCTGCAACATCTAACTTCTCAAGAAGGCTGTTTATAAGGGTTATCTTTTTGTTAAATGTGATAATATCTGTTTCGAGAAATCGTATACACTCTTTTAATAGTGTTTGTATATCGATTAAATTCATTTTCTTGCTTTTCAGATGTGACAGCTTTTTTTGCTTTTCAATGGCAAGTCGAACTTCTTCAGGGCTTTTCCCTTTTTCAATAGTTTTAATCCTCTGTCTTAAATCCTTTAGCTTCGATATGTGCTGCTTGATTTTTTTTGCAGTTCGAACATCTTATCCGGCGAGGACTTGCTTTCAAGTTCTTCAATTTTAAGATTATCTTCAGATATGTCATTCTCTAATATTTCAAGTTTGCCAAATAAATCAAAAAATTCAGTACTTAGTACAGTATTTTTAATATATGGACTTTCGAAGATTAACTCTCGCACGTATTTGTCCAAATCAGATTCATCACTTATATAATTTTCCAGTTCTCCCTGGGCAATATAGCAAAGTTGACTTTCTTCAAAAAAAGTCTGGTCAGTAATTTTTTTTGAAAATGTGGCACCACCTTTAAACGTTAATGTCGTTTGTATGTTAGGCAGCTGTTTAATTACTCTTTTTACGAATGAATTTTTATCTTGTATCTCGCAACGATCCACATAACAGCTGGCAAGGAGGTCAACCAATGCGGTTTTCCCAGAGCCTTTCGCACCAGCAACAGCAACTAAACCTAAATTCAATTCTATGTCTGTTTCCTGAATTGATAAAGCTATACCATCATTTGCGTTTTTCACGGTGAACTTTATTATTGAGTAATTACTTTTCAAAGGCGTTGGGTCAGTATCTTGAATTTTTACTCGTTCTGAAGGTTCGTAAACTATTTGCTTTAGGCCCTCAAAGGTAGTGTCTGCCTTTATCCAGCAATATTTATTGCTAGTGTAGTGCGTCATAAATAGCTTTACATATAAGGATAAATCATGTATGCTATCACTCATGAGCAGAGCAGCGGCGCAAATTATATTATCGCCAGAGGAACGCAATACGATAAGTATGTGGTC
>Ga0214473_10000588_pt1 | contig 50648 bp, 39 predicted proteins | sample RVTome_7_FD_203509 | JGI IMG/M metagenome (GOLD analysis project Ga0214473, IMG submission 203509) | Soil microbial communities from uranium-contaminated site in the Upper Colorado River Basin, Wyoming, United States - RVT98D197 | ecosystem: Environmental > Terrestrial > Soil > Contaminated >...
TCGAAGCAGCCTATCCTTTCCTCGGTCAACCCTATTGATAGGATATAATGATGGACTAGCTGAAAGCAAAAAAGAAAACAATTATTCCATACCAGTGGCTTGACAATGCCCACCAGAGCAGGGGACGCTGTTTCAATCCTTGACTAATTATCATTACTCCGATAAATTTCATTCATGCCTAGAAAACCAAGGATTGATGCTAAAGGACTTCTTTATCATGTCATTGCCAGAGGAATAGAGCGGTGTGACATATTTTGCGATGCTAAAGACAGGGATTTCTTCTTATCTCGCCTTGGAGAGCTTCTGAAAGAAAGTAACAATCCAATCTATGCCTTTGCCCTCATCCCTAATCATTTTCATCTTTTGCTTCGCAGAGAAGGAACTCCAATCTCAGCACTCATGTGCAGGCTGCTCACCGGATATGCAATCTACTTCAATAAGAAATACTCAAGGTCCGGTCATCTCTTTCAAAACCGTTACAAGGCAACTATTTGCCAGGACGATCCTTACTTTCTTGAGCTAATAAGATATATACATCTAAATCCGATCAGAGCTAATCTTTTGACCTCTATGAGAGAGTTAGAATACTATCCGTTTTGTGGTCACAGCCATGTGTTGGGCAAGACCAGAAACGATTGGTTTTTTCAAGATGCTGTGCTATCCCACTTTGGCAAAACGGAAAGAAGAGCAAAACATCAATATCTTGAATTTGTAAGCGACGGCCTCATAATGGGGAAAAGGAAAGATCTGGCGGGTGGCGGCCTTAAACGATCATTGGGATATCCTAGAGAATACCCCAAGACAAAGCAAGCTTTTGATGACCGGATTCTAGGCGAGGGAAGCTTTGTAGAGGAAATTCATGCTGCAAGACCCGAGCAAGCGGCTCCGAAGACAAATGATCCCAATCCGCTTTTTTCAGCCGTATGCTCCGCACATAATGTAACCCGAGCCGAGCTCTTAGGGGCGAGCAAGAAGAGACGGATAGCAGAGGCAAGAGTCAATCTCGCGTTTCGAATGTCAAAAGAACTTGGCTACTCCGGAAGTGACATTGCGAGAGTGCTTCTGACCAGTGAGCCATCGGTCTCAAGGATGATAAGGAAAGGGGAGTTGCTTTTTGAACAGGCCGGGAGAGAAAGATAGACAGGTTTGAAACAACGTCCCCCACGACAAACCCGTCTAACTCGGAGAAGCGTCATCTCCGTCGCATCACACCCGGACAAAGAGGAGGAGAATTTCTATGACATCGGAAACTAAGGCAAACCGTGTCCATGTTGACACCGGGGCAGGGATTTTTTGGTTCATCGGCTGGCTATTCACAATCGCATTCGCCAAGCTTGTTTGGTGGCAGGCCCTCCTGGGCCTGGTGGTCTGGCCATATTTCTTGGGCGTGGCGGTTAGGTAGGCGGCCGTCGACCCTCCCAAGCCAATAGACTGCGTTCTGGAGCCAATTGACAACTCGTTGAGCGGGCCTGCTTGCATGCCGCAAGTAGATGCTTGCTCTGCCGGGTACAAGACACCACCTCCCTCGTAAAATTGCAGATCAACACTGAACGCGCCGGACATTATGAAGAATGTAAACCATTGACATGATGGTTAACAATTGATAACCACCTCATAATTGTTGTTCAAATCAAGAAAGGACAATCAGATGATCGGAGCAATCGCAGGTGATATTATTGGCTCCGTGTACGAGTGGAATAATATTAAGACCAAAACGTTTGTGCTGTTCTCTCCCCGATGTTCTTTCACGGATGACACGGTTCTCACTGTTGCGTTGGCGGACTCCATTTTGACCGGTACGAGCTATGTGGATAATCTAAAGACATTCTACCGATGGTATCCCGATCGTGGCTACGGCGGGAGTTTTGATTACTGGGCACAAAGCACAGAGTCAGGACCCTATGACAGTTGGGGGAATGGTGCAGCCATGCGTGTAAGTCCCGTCGGATATGCGTACGATGATCTTGATATGGTCTTGAAGAAAGCAGAAGAATTCACTGAAATCACGCACAACCATCCCGAAGGAATCAAGGGCGGACAAGCGGCTGCCGCTGCTATATTTTTGGCTCGAATGGGCAAATCAAAGGCTGAGATCAAGGATTTCATCGAGATGCAGTTCCAATACGATTTGAGCAGACATGTGGATGAGATTCGCCCGTCCTACAGATTTGATGTCTCCTCGCAGGGAACAGTGCCCCAGGCAATCCGCGCCTTCATTGACTCGACCGATTTCGAAGATGTCGTCAGGACGGCAGTGTCTCTCGGTTGGCGACACCGATACTCTGGCTTGCATTACCGGCGGTATAGCTCAAGCGTTCTACGGTGGTGTTCCTGAACCAATTGCGGATAAGGTATATGATATTCTCGATGAACGACTCGGAAAGATCACGAGAGAATTCATGGAAAAGATCTGCAAAAACGATTGACCGGCCGAGACGCTCCGGCCTCCGCGCTTCGCCTACCGCCGAGCCGCCCTTGGTAGGCACGAGCGGTGGCTAAACCCGACCGTCATCACGCGAAAAGAGAGGAATCAACAGTGCCCAACTTCTCCGAAATTTCAGCAAAATATGAAGAGGATTCAATAGCGCAAAAATCCGCCGCCGAAATCCTTTTTGAACTGCTTGATATACAGCCAAACGACAATGTACTCGATCTGGGTTGCGGCACAGGACACATTGCTAAGCTGATTAAGGAGAAGACAAAGGGCAATGTTGTCGGAGTTGATCCCTCGGAGGGGATGATTAAGAAAGGAAAGGAGAAGTACTCGGAGCAGGGCCTTTCTTTCCGTATTTGTTCTGTTGAGCAGCTCGACTACAAGAATGAATTCGAAATAATCTTCTGTAACTCGGCTTTTCAGTGGTTCGTCAATCCGGAACAAGCCCTGAAAGCATGTTATGACGCATTGAAAAATAAGGGGAGAATGGCCGTCCAGGCCCCGGCAACGGATGATTATTGCCCTAATTTTCTCCAGGCCATCGAAGAAGTAGGAAGAGACGATTCGACCAAAGACACTTTTGGAAGTTTCACCTCACCTTGGCTCTTCCTGAACACCGCAGAAGAATACAAAAAGCTCTTCGTAGATGCCGGATTTAAAGTTGAAAAGTCAACGATAGATGAGGTTGTGACCTCCCACACAGCAGAGGAAGCGTACAAAATATTTGAGTCGGGAGCGGCAGCAGGATACTTGAATCAAGATTATTACGGCGCCTGGTTGAATGAAGAGTACACAGAGTCATTTAGAAACATCGTCAGAAAATCATTTGAAAGCCAGACAAATGCAACGGGTCAAGTTGAACTGACCTTTCATAGAATCTATCTACTTGCGGCGAAATAGGAAGCGCGAAATGGGAAAAGGGGTGCGCAAACGGTTACGGCAGAACCAAACTATCAAATAACTTCTTTGAGAAGAAATTGAAGGTCGCCGCGACCACAAGGAACTGGAAAACGGTCAACATGTTGCTCGATATTGCAAAAGGATAACGGGCTTGCTGGAAGGCTTCAAGCGGATTTTCTGCAAGGGGAAGAGAAAGACATGTCGACGGGCTGAGCACCGTTGATTAAATGTGTTGTAAGTCTTGGCTTCCCGCCTCGTTAATGATGAAACAGAGAAGCTATCGGTGCTCTCGATCACATGGCTGTTTTATTGTATAATCCAGGATGTTTTTAGAGATTATGTAGCCAAAACTTGTTAAGTAACACGACTTTGGCTAGGTAGCCACGAGCTATGTGGCTGCTTCCTAGATACGAGACGGAGGGGAACGGTGATATACCTTATCAAGGAGAAGGTTACCAAATCACAGATTCAAGAGATGCTTGAGCCTCTTGAAACCTATATCAAAGTCGCTGTAGACATAGAACGCGGGATCTTAGCCGGAGGGGGCACTTTGCATGCCGATTGTGAAGCCGTTCTTCTTGAGGATGGAGGTCGGCAAGAGGACATTTGGGGGGCTGATTGGATCCCTGAAACACAAGAAATACGATATGAAGCATTGATGAACATCCGTCCCAGACAAAATAATCCTGATATGAAGATACTAGATTCTGCTGTGCGTGAGCGCGTAGCGGAAATTGCTTCAAGACTCTTGAGGATAGAATGACAAGGTTGCAGATGAAACAAGACCGATATATGCAAGACAATCTGCAAGTGCGGCTGGGAGGACTAGCGGCAAATCTGGCACGCATTCATTCATTTTCAGACCATGATGATCACGAGCATATTGTAGAGAGTCTTTTGGAGGAGTCCAAGTATTTTATTGAGTGGACCGGGCCTGCAGCAGACCTAGAAAAGCAGATTTGTTTGGTTGAACTTCAGCTCCAGCTAGCGATTTGGCAGCGCAAATGGTCGAGAATCTGGGCAGATCACCGGCAGCGAAAACAGATTGCGGCGTCAGCGCAGGAATGGTCTAGGCGGATACTAAAAATATCGGGCCTTCTCAGCAGCTCCAATACTTAACTGGATCGAGTCTTCAATATTTGCCATCTTTATTCTCTTATGTTCAGCCTATTCCTGCAAGGCCAAGGCCTTAGCCACACAAAGAAGAAACGGAGTCCTAAACCAAATGTCAGCAAATGAAAAAAAGGAACAGATAAAGACAACCTTCAATAGTGTCGCGGAGCGTTATGACACGAACAAGTTTTTTTCGATATCGGCGCGGATATTGGTGGATTATCTTGAACCGGATGAGTCAAAACGGATGCTTGATGTCTCAACAGGAACAGGAGCTATCGCAGTCACCGCAGCGCAGCAATGTCCTGAAATGGAGATTGAGGCAATAGACATCTCGGTTGAAATGTTGAATCAAGCCAAGAAAAAGGCCGAGAACCTGGATATTACGAACATTAAATTCAGGCAAATGGATGCAGAAAACATGGAGTATGAAGACGCGAGCTTTGACATCATCACCTGTGGTTACGGACTATTCTTCTACCCTGAGATGGAAGCGACTTTTGCAGAAATCTGCAACAAACTAGGAGGAGGAGGACGATTTGTCTTTTCGACCTTCGCGAAAGATGCATTCTATCCTTGTGCCGAAAAGTTTTTGGAGTTGTTAAAAGAATACGACGTTGAAGCCCCTGAACTTTCGCGGGCGCGTCTTCAAGACGAAAAGCAGATCAGAACCTTGTGCGCTGAAGCGGAAGCTATTTGCGTTTTCGTTAAGAAACACGAGATAAGATATGAAATAGCGGTTGATGATTGGTGGGCGCTAATCAATAATGGCGGGTACAAGAGTTTGCTGGATCAGGTTGAGCCTCAGATGTTGAATGAATTTAAGCGGAGACACCTTGAGCAAATTAGCCGGTTGTCTGAGAACGGAAAAATCATCCTCAACGTGGATTCTTTGTATGGGATAGCGAGTAAATAGGGTCGCTGACAATTCATTCAAGTCTATGGCTCGGGGGAGCAGTTCTTTCTTACCTTCGCTTCCTCACTGACAAGATAAATTCAAAAATTCCGTTGACTTCGCCGAAAAGAAAGTTGTACAATAATGACTGAACGGTCGGTCATTCTTGTGGCCATGGACAGGACCTGCGCTGGGGCGATTTGAGACAAAAGACCACCGCTGAAGCCGATGACTGAACGGTCAGTCATTCATTCATTTCCAGGGTGTAGCCGTTCGGGGTCTTGACATAAAAAACACAAGTCAATTCGTTGACGGGCGAGACGCCCGGCCTACCAGACAGGGATAGGTGTCTTGAAACCAACCCGTGGGAAGGCGGGATGCCGGTCCCACCAAACGAGGAAAGGTGTCTCGAAGGCAGCCCGTGGGACGAGCGTCTGCAAGCAAACACATAGGACCCCGATGGGGTATCGGGGTCAGGGCTTTCGTGGAAACGAAACCTCCCGAATTAACATGTGACAAAATAGAAGATAGGGCAAGGAGCAGAATGTCACCAATCATCGTGAATAGAGAAAACAAGAAACGGCAGATACTCCATGCCGCCCTGGAGGTCTTCTCGCAAAAGGGATTTTATGATGCCTCGGTGGGCGAGATCGCGAACAAGGCCGGGATTGCCAAAGGAACTCTGTATGACTATTTCGACAGCAAAGACGATCTCTTCCTTGCCCTACTTGATTATGTTTTCGCGGAATTCTTTGAGGAGTTCGCTGTTCCTCCGACAACTGATGACCCGGCCAAGTTTCTTGAAGATGTGTTTCTGGACGGACTGAAAATCTATCAGCAGCGCGAAAACCTGCTGCGGTTCTTTATTTTCTACTGGGGCAAGAGCTTGGGCTCAGGACGGGATGACATCATCCGGACCAAATTACGGAAGAGTTTTCAATTGAGCCGCAGCTGGATTGAGAAAGCATATCTAAAAGGGGTCGAAGAGGGAAAATTCAGAAAATTGAACCCCGCACACGTTAGCGCTTGCCTGGTGGCGATGGCCGAGTTTGTCCCGATGCAATGGGTCATGGACAAGAAGGCCTTTTCACTGCAAGAAGCAGGTAAGACGGCTTTTGAGATATTTCTGAGGGGTATTTTGAAAGAAAGTGAAATGAGTTAACCGGAGTTTGGCAAGAAATCAGTAGCTGCCTGATTTACCCGCCTGCCATAGCTTATCACGCGCTGCTTGCTTTATCGATCGGTCAAGTCGAAACACGAAAACAGCGATCAGGCCAAAAGATTGGCTGCGGCGGGCAGGTCAGGCAAAGAAGGCGGGCCGGCGTGTAGCAAATAAGCTCCATAAATGGAGCAACTACACTGGTTGAAGCAGGTTTTCGAAAAAGTTGCCAAAGCAACCAAGTAAACACACGAATCACAAACAAGGTCTGACAACAAGCCGCATACAAGTTCTGCCAGGCCAATACGCGGCATCGTCAAAGGAGGTCGGCGATGAAAAAGAGAATCTGGATTGCCGGGGCTTCACTTGCCGGGGTCTTGATCGTTGTTGCCGCAATAATTGCGGTTGCTTCGCCGTTCAATTCAACGAAAGTCAGCACGGCAACCGTCGAGCGACGGAATCTTGACGTGACGATCAACGCTTCAGGGAAGGTCACCGCAGAAAAAAAGTCAAGCCTTGGCGCCCAGCTAGCCGGGACAGTCAGCGCCATCTATGTAAAAGAGGGGGACTTTGTTGAAAAAGAAGCGCCCATCATGAGTCTTGAATCAAACGATCTGGCCATAGTCGTTGATCAGGCGGCGATCAATGCTGAAATAGCCTGGTTGAATGAAGAGAACGCCCAGTCGGCTGCAAAAACCGGTCAAAGCAACTTGGATAAGGCGAGAGCCGGTGCCAGGTCCGAGGAGCTGGCTGTCAGCGCCGGCACGCTGTCTCAATCTCAGACGGGCGTTGACGCTGCTAATCAAGCAATCGAAGACATTGAGGATCTAAACGAAAGTGGTGAAAGCCAGGCGCAGAAAGCTGTCGAGCAAGCGCAGGCCGGTCTGACCGCGGCCGAAGAAGGGGTGGAAGATGCTCAAGAACAAGTGACCGAGGCACAGGCAATCCCTCTAACCGATATTGAGATTATGACCTATGAGAGCGCTTATCATCAGGCACAAGCCGCCTATGATGCCGCCAAACTGGCGCTGGATAATGCGAACTTGGCTTTGGAAGGCACACAGCAGCTGAACGAACAGTCACTGCACAGCGCTCAAGCAGGACTGCAAACGGCCCAAAAAGGTTACGATCTTACCAAGTCCCAATATAACCTTGCTAAAGCAGGAGCTTCCAAATATGACGTATCCGCTCTTGAAAGCCAGCTCAAGATAGCGAAGGGTCAGCAGAGTGTAGCTACCAAGCAAGCCGGTCTAGCCGAACTAAGCCTGGAAAGCGCAGAGCTTCAATTGGACAAGGCAACTCTAAAGGCCCCTATTTCCGGCCTTGTCGCCGACATCAATGTAAAAGAAGGTGAGACAGTGACTCCGGGCATCCCCGGTGTTCCTCCGCTGGCCGTGGTCATCGACTCAAAGAGTCTCAAATTTGAGGCGAGCATTGATGAAAGTGACGTCGTCAAAGTTCAAAAGGGGCAAAGCGCCAAAATCAACATGGATGCTTACTCCAAAAAGAGCTATAAGGGAATTGTCGAGAACGTGGGGTTTACCACGGTTCCGACAGAGGGCGGCGCCACTGCTTACGCGGCGACGATAGCCTTCGATGACAACAATATCAACGGATTAAGAGAAGGAATGAACGGCGATGTTGATGTAGTGGTCGGCAAAGTCAGAGGCGCGTTGGCGGTCCCGGATTCGGCCGTCCTGGCCGAGGAAGGCAAGCCTTATATCTTTCTGATCGGAGAGGAAGATACGCTGGAGAAGGAAGCGGTCCGGCTAGGCAGGACTTTTGACGGATTTCTTGAAATCAGGAACGGTATAAGAGAAGGTCAGCTGGTTGTGCGGAACGCCTCGAAGGATTTGAAAGAGGGGGATAAGGTCGAATGGTAACATTCTCACCTGAGGCCGAAAAAGCCACTGAAGACATTGTTGTGATCAAAGGCGCCGGCAAAAACTATAAGATGGGCGAGGTTGTAGTCAATGCGTTGTTGGAAGTCGATCTTGAAATCAAGCGCGGTGAGTTCGTGGTGATTTTGGGTCCAAGCGGTTCCGGAAAGACCACTCTCTTAAATCTGCTTGGCGGATTGGATATACCCAGCAGCGGAAAGATAATCGTCGATGGTGTTGATATTTCCAAGTACAGTGAAAAGCAGTTAACCTTGTTTAGACGCGAAAAAATCGGCTTCATCTTTCAATTCTTCAACCTCATTCCTACTTTGACGGCAAAAGAAAACGTGGAGTTTGCAATTGAGCTTGCATCGCGGGATGGAACAGTGCCACCTGCAAATGCCGCGGATTTGCTCAAACTCGTTGGACTGGAAGAGAGGGCGGATCACTTTCCTTATCAACTTTCAGGAGGAGAGCAGCAAAGGGTAGCCATCGCCCGCTCCCTAGCCAAAGACCCCGCTCTGATTTTGGGCGATGAGCCCACCGGAAACCTGGATTTTAGGACCGGCAAATTGGTTCTAAAAGCTATGCTTGATCTCAATAAGACCGAGGGAACGACGTTCATTATTGTGACACACAACGCGGTTGTCGGTGATATTGCCGACCAGGTCATTCATCTGCACGATGGGCGTGTTTCGAAGATAGAGGCCGTAGAAAATCCCATCTCCCCCGAAGAAATCAGCTGGTAAAATGTTGGGACTCAGGACGTTGACCGGGAATTCATGATTAATACCAATTCATGCCATATTGTAGCGACAAAGCTTGCTTTGTCCTGCGCGTCTTGAGCAGAGCAAGCTCTGCAGCTACGTTCTTGGTCAGCCTGTCATGAAGCGAGACCCGAGAATCTAGATACGAGGTCCGAGCTACGAGAATCGAGTTGCCGTGAAAAAGTTGTTTCTCAAGAACTGGCGTGACATAAAGGACCGCAAAGCTCAGTTCGGCGCATTAATAGTCCTGGTCGCTTTGGGAGTTTCCAGCTACGTTTCTTTTATTTCGGGTTTTCTCAATCTGTCAGCCTCAGCCGAGGACGCATACGGGCGGTTGAAATTTGCCGACTTCTCAGTGAAAGTTTTCAGCGCCCCGAAAACGGTTGTCTCCAAAATCGAGTCAATCAAAGGTGTGAAAGCCGTTCAGGGAAGACTGATTGTCGACACCGGTCTCTACATCAGCGAGGAAGAGCAGGCACAGGCCCGGATTGTCGGGGTTCCGGCAGGGAGCCGTCCGAAGGTAAATGATATTCTCATTCAAAAAGGCCATTATCTGAGAGGCAGAGCCAAGGATTCCGGTGTGCTCCTTAGGACCTATGCCGACGCGCGGAAAGTAGGACCGGGCGATATCATCAAGCCGCTGGTCAACGGCGAGCAAAAGGAAATCCGAGTGGCGGGGCTGGCCACGAATCCCGAATACTTCTACGCAATTTCCAGCAAAGGAGACATACCTGCACCCGGTGAATTTGCCGTTATATGGATGGCGCAGAGTGAAGTTGAGAGGGTCTTTCAAAAACCTCCTTCCTATACGGACATCTCGGTTACTATCGAAAAAGGCGCCAACCGCGCGAAAATCATAAAAGAGGCTGAAGACATTTTGGATCCGTATATTATTCTTGAAACGGTGAAACGGGAAGATCAGCCCAGCGCATTCTCCCTTAATGAAGAGATAAGACAGAACCAGAGCTTTGCCTACATAATGCCCTTGGTTGTCCTGTTTATCGCGTCTTTATCGCTCTTTATCGCGCTTAGTAGGCTGGTGCAGTCGCAAAGAGGAGAAATCGGGCTGGCCAAGGCGCTGGGCTATCGGAACTGGCAAATTGTTGTGCACTACCTTGTTTTCGCGCTTTTCATCGCTTTGGCGGGCTCGGTGGTCGGCTATGCTTTGGGCTATTATTTTGCTCGAGAAATTACCCGTCTTTATGTCGATCTCTTAGGGATACCCTTCCTAAAGCACCAGATCTACGCCAGTCCCGTCGTGGGATCCGTCTTAATGAGCTCAATTGCCTGCATTCTCGCCGGAATAACGCCGGCTTACGCTTCGGCAAAAATGCGCCCGGCCATCGCCATGCGGGCTGATCCGACAATTACTCTTGCAAAAGGACGAACGCCTCTGGTCGAAAGGGCGTTGGCAAAGATAATGCCCATCCCGTTTGTTCTCAAACTGCCGTTGAGGAACGTGTTCCGGGCCAGAAGGCGCAGTGTCTATACGATAGTGGGCATTGCGTTCGCCTTGATTTTGACCGTGTCAACCGGCGCGATGTTTGACTCAATCAACTACCTGCTGGATTACCAGTTTTACGAGGTTGAGAAATGGGACATGGTTGCAGTGTTTAACCGGAACTTCTCGCATGATGTCATCAACCGGGTGGAGAGCATGGAAGGGGTTAAGAGAGTTCAACCGGTTCTGATGGTGCCCGCCAAGCTCATAGCAAACGGCAAGAAGCGGGAGACTGCGATCACGGCAATGGAACCGGACGCGGATTTTCATGGATTTGCTATCAGTGAGGGTTTTAACAGCAAGGATGCTTTGAAGATGGATGGGCTTATCTTGACTCCCCTGGCGGCTCAGAAGCTGGGAGTCAAAGTCGGAGATAAGGTCGGGGTCGAGACTCCGTACATAGAAGACCGCAGGCTTACTTTTGAAGTGCTTGCTTTGAGCGAAGAGATGATCGGCACTCCCGTTTTTGCCAATGTTCGGCAGGGCCGGAAGATACTGAGAGCACCGGGCTATGTCTATAATTCCCTTTACCTCGATGTTGATCCAAGGGAAGGCAAGGACATTAAGAAAAAGCTGTATGAGCTGCCGGGAGCGACAGCCGTTATGATCAAACAGAGCCTCCTGGATAAGTTGCAGGAACTGATGAGCTTCACTTATGTTTTTTTCGGAGTAATGCTTGCCTTTGCTTTCACAATGGCTTTCGTGGTCGTCTATAACACTTTCACCACCAACATCCTCGAGCGAACGCGGGAGATTGCGACGATGCGTACGATCGGCGAAGACCGCTGGCACCTGGCGGTTATTGTCACACTTGAAAACTTGCTTCTGGCGGTGGCCGGCATCCCCCTGGGTCTTTGGTTAGGCGCCCGGGCCAATGAAGCGATGTACGCGTCACTATCAAGTGAAGCATTCACGCTAAAGGCAATCATTCTTCCGTTTACCTATGTTTGGATTACGGGGAGCATTCTCGTTGTCCTGTTGATTTCGGAGGTTCCCGCTATTAGAAGAATTTTCAGATTAAACCTAGCCGAGGCCACCAAGATCTTGGAGTAGGTGCCGGAGATGATTCAGCGGTTTTCTGCAAAGATATACAAACAGGGGATTAGTCCTTGTGTCGATGTTCCGCCAGAGGTGAGCCTGGAATACCCGGGTCTTATCACCATTGCCGGCTTTCTTACCAGGTAGAGGGGAACCAGGGTCATACCTCAGAAACTAGGGAAATGTCGAGTTGAACCAGCCCCTCGTCAAACATACAATCAGTTGAAGACAATATCAAAACCGTCGGAGGGGGTTGGCAATGGAATACGTCGGAACGAGGATGAGGTATCAAGCCAAAGATTTTTCGCACCTGTTGGGCACATCGGGTTTCACTGACACGCAGCTCAAAAACCATTTCACACTCTACCAGGGATACGTCAAGAACACTCAGACAGTCTGGGAAAAACTCGACCAACTTGTGGAGAATCACCAAGAAGGAAGTCCGGAATTCGCGGAGATGAAGAGAAGGTTTGGGTGGGAGTGGAACGGCATGCGCCTCCATGAGCTCTATTTTGAGAATCTCGGAGGAAGCGATAATGTCGGCGAAGCTCCCAGAGCTCTTGAAATCATCAAGGGTGCATTCGACTCATTTGACGCCTGGAAGAGGGAGTTCAAGGCTGTCGGCATGATGAGAGGGATAGGATGGGCTATTCTCTACTATGATCACGAAAGAGGAAATGCTTTCAACTGCTGGATAAATGAGCATGATGTTGCTCATCTGACCGGTTGCATACCGCTCTTGATAATGGATGTTTTTGAGCATGCCTTTGTCTTTGACTATGGTCTCAACAGGGCGGATTACATCAATGCTTTCATGGAAACGATCGATTGGCGGGAAGTAGAGAAAAGACTACACTGATCCCTCAAAGCTTGATTTGCCTGGGCTGACTTCACGGCGCCCAAGGTGTATAATTAAATCAGGCGATTATTTGTGAGAAAAAAGAGAAGAACGAACGAATTTCGTTCAGGAACCATTTTGCCCGACGGCGAGTTCAGGCCCTACGGATTGCTACTCCAGAAGCTAATTCAGGATTGCTTTAGATGCAAACAAACCAATAGTTGTGAATCCTGTACTGTCAGAGCTTTGGGGTATGATGAAGTGTGCATGACTCTTAAAAGAAGACTTGAGAACTAGAGGACGCTGAGACTCAGACTTTTTGTTGTACTATTCTTTTTGCATCTTCTTCGAGCATCAAGTCTATTCTCTGTTCCAAGACATTGACACTTATTACTCTGACCACGACTCTCTCTCCCAGCTTGTAGGTGTAGCCGGTCTTCATGCCTTTCAACCGGTGGTGCTCAGGTTCATATCGGAAGAAGTCGCGCTTCATGTCTCTGGCCCGGATCAGACCCTCCGCTGTGTTCGGAAGTTGAACAAAGATCCCGAAGTCAGTGACGCCTGTGATCACTCCTTCAAAAACATCTCCCACGCTTTTCAACAGCAGCCTACAGAGCAGCGCATCCGTTGCTTCTCTTTCGGCGGAGTCGCCCTCTCTTTCAGCCACTGAACAGTGGTCGCATATCTCACCGAGCTCTCTTTCCATAGCCATGATCTCTTCTTCGCTAAACTCGCTGGCTTTCTTGATGAGAAAGCTTTTGACCAGCCTGTGAACAATGAGATCCGGGTATCTTCTTATGGGCGAGGTAAAGTGAGTATAGTGTCTGGAGGCCAGGCCGTAGTGAAAGTGGAGGGCGGGAGAATATCTTGCCTGCTTCATTGCTCTTAACAGCAAATTGTTAATGAGGTTTTCTTCCGGCCGGCCGTGGACATACCGGATTATTTTCTGGAGAGATCTCTGATGTTTGCCGAATTCACCCTCCGCGCTTAAAACCTTTTCGGGGATGTGAAGTTCATCAAGCAATCCGGCAATCTCCTTCATCTGCTCTTCGTCCGGGGTGTCGTGAATCCTATAGATCATAGCGCTCCTTTTTCGATGCATTGCCGCGGCGATAGCTTCGTTGGTCACTATCATGCACTCTTCAATGATGCTGGTGGCGGGCGTCCTTTTCCTAATCTTGACATCAATGGGTTCTTTTTCAGGCCCGAAAATGATCTTAGGCTCGACGGTTTCAAAATTCAGGCTTCCTCGCTCGATTCGCTTTTTCTCCAGAAGATCCGAGAGTTCAAGCAGTAGGTTGGTCAGCCTCTTAACCTCGGGATCGGGATATTCACCTGTTTCTATTGCCTTGTCAACTTCCTCATACGTTAGTCGAACATTGCTGCGGATAACACTTTCATAGACGTCGAATCTTCTTATCTCTCCTTGCTCGTTAATTCTCATTTCAGCGGTTACGGACAGCCTATCTACCCTTGGATTCAGACTGCAGGTTTGGTTGGAGAGCCTTTCGGGAAGCATGGGAAGAACCCTGTCGGGCAGATATACGCTAAAGCCCCTTTTTTTCGCCTCCAGGTCAAGCGGAGAACGGATTGGAACATACCTGGAAACATCGGCGATGTGTACTTTTAGAAGAAAGCCGTTCGGCATCCCGGTGATCGAGATCGCGTCGTCAAAATCTTTTGCATCGAGACCGTCGATTGTCACGGTAAACTCTTCCCTGAGGTCCTTTCTGCCCTTGACGTCTTGCTCTTCGACCTCGATCGGGATGTTCCCGGTTTGCGCCATCACTTCTTGTGAAAAGTGAGTTCTCAAAGCATGCTCGCTTATTATGACTTCGACCGCGATTGCCGGATTGTTCTCCGAGCCCAGGATGGTTGTCACCTCAGCGGTGCCCCAAGACCCGACATTCTCCGGCCACTCGAGTATCTTGGCGCTAACAATGTCATTCTCAACGGCATCCCCCCGGTATTTCGGGGGGACAACGAAAGAATAGAAGATTCTTCTATTGAGAGGCGTAATTTGAAAGCCACGTGTCCCGTGCCGGAACACTCCGACAATTTTTTCGTTGGCTCTCTCTAGGATCTTGATGACCGTTCCTTCGCGTCTTCTGCCACCTCGTCTTTTGGTGAGGCGTATCATTACCTCGTCATTGTGCATGGCTCCGTTCAGGTTCGGCCCATTCACATAAATGTCTTCCTCAACTGTCTGTACAAATCCGTAACCGTCCGGATTGGCGGAAAGCCTCCCGATATATCTGTTAACCTGGTGAGGAAGTGCAAGCCTCCCGTCGCCGGTGCGGACTATCATACCCGATTCCTCCAGTTCACTTAGCACATCGTCAATCAGATCAGGAGGATACCCCTGATGCACCACTATGCCGGAGAGTTTTTTGGGCCTAAGAGGCCTATAGTTTCTTCTCTTCATCAACGTCAGGATTTCAGATTCTGCTTCTTTCATATAGTCATGCATTAGTAGTCCTCCCGGCCGCGACCTGCTTCGTCTTGCTTGTCTCGATTTCGCGAGAAAGCTGCTACCCCGCTTTACTACCCTGGATTTCTCAAATTCTTTACTTCCTCTGCCCATTCTACTGCATATGCGGCCAAGTTTCGACACAACACTCGACACTCGACTCTCGTTCCTCGACTCTCGAGTCAGACCACGAGCTAGGAGCTGAGAGCCATGAGCCCCGAGTCACGAGATACAAGATACGAGAATAGTAGACCAACCTCTCCGGCTACCCTTTCGGGCAGCTTCACAAGATATCTGCAAATCCGGAAGGACTGGAGAGAAGTTTAGAGAAGATATTATCCGGCATTTGAACCGCAAGGAACAAAGACGGCTGTTAGGAGCAATTGGCCATGGCAAAAAAAAGGCATCAAGGCAGGCGGACGAAGATAGTTTGTACTCTCGGTCCGGCGACCAATTCAGCGACAAGGATTGAACAGATAGTCAATGCCGGCATGGATGTTGCCCGGCTTAACTTGTCTCATGGCACCCACAGCGAGCATGCACAGCGTATTGAAATCCTGAGGGAACTGTCGAAGAACACCGCACAGCGGGTTGCGGTCCTGATGGATCTTCCGGGCCCGAAACACCGGACCGGGCAGCTCAGGGGAGGGTCTGTGTTTCTCAAAACGGGTACCGAAGTTTTCCTGACCTCAAAACAGCTGGAAGGAGATGAGACGCGAATATCAGTTGTTCCTCCATCCCTACTAGATGCGGTTAGACCGGGCGACAGGTTGTTCTTGAGCGATGGAGTGATACAGCTCAAGGTTGAAGAGGTGGATCAGGCCGGTGTTAAATGCAAGGTTATTTTTGGAGGGCGGCTGACTGCCGGCCAGGGGGTTGTTGTTCCCGGGCTGGCGGCCCCCGGCGCATTTATCAATGCCAATTTGTGCAAACACATTGACTTCGCTATTGAAAGCCGGCCTGATTTTATTGCCCTTTCCTTTGTAAGCAGCCCTGATGACGTGATCCAGGTAAGAAAGATACTGCAAAAGAGCCGCGTGGATATTCCGATCGTCTCCAAGATCGAACGAGGTCAAGCCCTTGCCGGCTTTGATGACATATTGGCGGCGAGTGATGCTATTATGATTGCCCGGGGGGATCTTGGTGTTGACATACCTATCCAGAAAATCGGCCTGGTGCAAAAGAGTCTCATCAGAAGATGCAACCGGGCAGGCAAACCGGTCATTACGGCTACCCAGATGCTTGAGTCCATGGTGAATTCGCCTCGTCCGACGCGCGCCGAGGTGACCGATATTACCAATGCGATCTTTGACGGGACCGATGCTCTGATGCTCTCCGGGGAGACGTCGATCGGAATGTATCCCAAACTCTGTGTTGAGATGATGGCCCAAATAGCCCAAGAAACGGAGAATGAGCTGCCCTATAGACACCTGATAGAAGAAAGAAGCACCTGGGTTAAGCCTCAGACTGATGAACTCATAAGCTACGACGCTTGCTACACCGCGAGCAGGCTCGGAGCCGCAGCGATTGTAGCCTTCACTCAGTCGGGCAGCACTGCCCGGCGTGTCTCGAAATACCGCCCGGCGATGCCGGTCCTCGCCATAACTCCGAACGAATCAGTATGCGGGAAATTGATGGTTTGCTGGGGTGTGCAGGTTTTCCACATAGAAAGACCGCCCGCATTGGATGATCTTTTCACCACGGCTGCCAAGCTATGCAAGGAATTAGGCATTGCGCAGAGCGGAGACCTAATCGTGGTTACCGGCGGCATACCGGTCGGCGTGGCCGGCACCACCAATCTGCTCAAGATCGAGAAAGTTCCCTAAAGATTCTTTCTTTTCGGCCGATAGCAAAGGTTGACGTATTTTTCCGATGCCGAAAGGCCGCTGTGCTATGGCGAAAAGAGAGAAAAGAGGCAAAATTCGACCTGGAATTCTACTGTCGATACTGATCAGTTTCTTGGCCGTCAATCTCCTTGTCTACTTCACAAAGAGCATCAATATCTACTGGTGTCTTTACGCGATTCCCTTGATCATTGCAGCTTTTGCCTACGGTGTTCCCGGCTCGGTCGTGTTTGGGATCATTGAGGCGGGTACTATTGCCTGGTGGACACAGTACTGCTCCTCGTATCTGAAAGCACGTCCGTCTTTCTCCGATGACAAGGCCGAAATTGCACTGGGAGTTGTTTTTCTCTTCTCAATGGGGATTTCTCTGGGATATCTGGCTGAGAACCGAAAGAGCGAACAGGCTTCTTCCGAGGGTGTCTCGAATCGCGACGCGTTGACCGGTCTTCCTGACCACAGCTTCTGCATCAGCAAGATAACCGAGGAAAAAAAGAGGTCGGATCGATTTGGGACCTGCTTCTCCGTGGTTATGATTGACATAGACTCGTTCAAGGTCTTCAACGATACCTTCGGCCGTGAGGCCGGAGACGAGGCATTAAAGGAGATAGCAAAGGTACTCACCGAATCCGGCAGGGAGGTTGACATAGTATGCAGATACGGAGGCGAAGAGTTTGCCATCCTTCTACCTCAAGTCGATACGGACGGTGCCCGCGTGCTGGCCGAAAGAATTCGCGCAGCCATTGAGTCCACGGATTTCTGTTTTGAAGGCGGCAATGGTGTTTCACCTAAGAAACTGACGGTAAGTGCGGGGATTGCCGGCTATCCTTATGACGCCGGAGGCGAAAGCGAGCTTCTTGTGAATGCCGACAGCGCTTTGTGTCTGGCTAAGATGACCGGGCCGAACAAAACTTGCACCTACTCGGAACTGGGCTATGAACAATGGTTTGCCGCAAGGTCAGAGCCGGACAAAACAAAGGTCTCAGGCAAGGAGACCAAGAAGGTTAGAAAGTAAAAAGTTCTGATTGTTGTTGACGAGGACAAGATTCTGCGCTAGAATAAGCAAAATTTGTTTGCACAAGACAAAATAGCAAGTACCGCGTTCAGCACCGAAGTATTCCGATTGCTTGCTTGATTCCCAGCATTATTCCACGTAGATACTGATAGGTCTTATCCCATTATCCCACAAATTGATTCCAACTTGAGAAACGCAGTGATAAGAGCTAAAGCCATATTTTCTTAAACGATTCCGGGTAATCGCAGCAGCTGTTAAGGATCTAATTGCTTCGGGTGTAGAGCCGTATAGGGAGGGTCTAAAATACCAAAAAGAGAAAGGACTGAAAAGAAAGAAGAGATGAGCATAAGGAATTTGCCCACAGGGCTCCAATCCTACGTTATGGGATGGTGCGTGAACGAAAAAAGATGTCCTCTGGATTCTGTTTGCACCGATTTAGTGACAAAAAATTGCGCCATTGTCCGATTCCTCAATGATTTAAACAAAGACGAGCACTACCTAACTCACTTATCAGGAGAAAAAGGATCATCAAGCTGGACTTGGCTAAATAACTGTTGAGCGGGACATTGCCAACAAAGCCTTATTGCTCTTTTCCGAAATCAATGGTCTCGCTTTCGACTTCCGGATAGAGCTTGTCGATTTCCTGCTGGATCTTGAGTGTCTTTTGCAGTGCTGTGACGATTCTGCAGTAATGCTTTATGTCGTCAAGCGATAGCTTTCGTCCTTTCCTGTCTTTGAGCCATTTGGCACAGACCTGGTAGCCGCCGATTTGACAGTCCCAAACGTCTTTTGGGATATTCTCAAAATAGCGAGTTTTATTGATATAAATTCGTTTGGTCTTGTCATCGTAGGTTGGTTTTTCAATCCTGTTATCACCTTCACCCTCTAACCTGTTGACAGCTGAATCGAGGTCCTTGGATTTGAGTAGGTGCAGACTGACCAGTCTTTGGCCGTGTTTGGCCATTTTGCTGAAGAGAGAGTGGTCTTTTGTGAATGGGATTCTGGGGAAATCAATCTTCAGGAATTCGGTGTATCTTGTGCGGTAGATATTGCTGTACAGAACTGCATAGATGTAGAAGAAGATTTCTTCCGGTGGTGGCGCTTTTGAGTAGGTTTTTGTCAGTTCGTCCACAATTGTAGGCGACAAGTTCGGTTTTCTGCTACCATATTCTGCTTCTTCTTCAAAAAGCATCATTGTGCCTATTGAAGGCCGTCTTTTGGGATTTTCTTTTTCTTTGTATAGGTACAGCGGTGCTAGCTGAGTGTAACCCTTGCTGCTTAAGAACATCCTATTATTGATCATGCAATCACTCACAAAAAAGTGGGTGTAGGCCTCGCCTAGTGAGACCTGGCGCATGAAACATAAGGCAACATTTTCCTTCTGCATTTGCGACATGACTTCCGGGCGAGGACGCGAATGGAACCCGCGTGACCTGCCGGTGTAGTATGTATATCTGACATCAAAAGGCTTACATAAGATTCGTGAAATTCGATCTTTTTCGATGCCGCTCTCGATTAAGTCTTTCTGGGCGAGGCTTGCTCTCCATTCTTCGGTGTCTGGTCCCAATCCGAATGCAGAAGCCGTGAGCTCAGTGTCCATCTTAGAAAAGCTCAAGACGGTTGTCCACATCTCATCTCTTGTCCATCTTATGGTCAAGTTGTCACGCGCTGTTACAATACCCACGCTGTTTACCGGAAGAATCTCATTGACTCTCGGATTACTTTCATAAGCCATTAGGAGCTTCTCATCCCTGGGGACAAAAAGGTAGAACCCAGATTTGGGTTCTAGCTCTTGCCACTTGGTATTCGTGATACTATGGTTGAGCAGCCATCCATACTTTCCTTGCCTCAAGCCCCAAATCTCAGAATGATACACTGCGCATTTGTGTTCTTCAACTTCCTCTTCAAGTTGCTCTTCTTCAAACAAATCCATCTGAGGAGAAGGCTTAGTCCATGGATAAGTTGATTCTTCCTTTTCCTGTTGCTTGACAAAGAGAGTAATCGCAACTCCTTGCTGAATATCGAAAACATTTTCATCTCTGCTTCCGTCGGGACATTTTTCTTTCCTTAGGGTGCTGCCGTGCAAGTCAAGGATATAGATCGCATCAAAACTGTTCATTAGAGATTGCCGCATGCCCCTAAAGGTTGGGTTATCCAGATAGCTGTGATTTGTAATGAATCCCACAACTCCGCCTCCGGATTGTTCGATTTTCCATTGCGCAAAGCGGATGAATTTGACGTAGTCATCCTGCAGCCATTTGGGATTCTTCTCATCGAGCGGCTTGCCGTCAACCTGATAGTACGCCTTGATCTCTTTCGAAATCCATTCACCAACATTTGCAGAATGACCGGAATAGGGAGGATTGCCAATAATGACCAGAATTGGTTCCTCTTTCTTTACTTTGGCGGCCAAGTGAGATTCTTTCGAAAGCGAAGCCATGCCCGGTAGTTGTGTTTCCGGAAGTTCTTCCATCTCCAGAGTGTTGGTAAGATAAAGCTTGAAACGGTCTTCTTGCTTGAGTTTATATCCCAGCTCTTCAAGGAGAAAAGACATTTTTAGATGACCAACTGCGTAAGGCGCCATCATGAGTTCGAATGCATAATAACTATCCAACACGCGTTCTTTGATGAAGTCCTGCCTGGTTCCTTCACCGTATTTTCCCACAAATTCCTCCACCGCCAGCTTTGCGGCCTCGGCAAGGAAGGTGAGTGTTCCCGCAGCAGGGTCCAACACTGTCACGTTGCTGTCTCCAAGTCCGTCTGATCTGTCAAAATGCTCTTTCAGAATCTCATTCAGCGAGCGTACAATGTACGATACGACAGGCTCAGGTGTATAATAGACTCCTCGCTTCTCCCTCATTTTGGGATCGTATTCCGCCAGGAAGGTCTCGTAGAAATGCACAATGGGGTCTTTTCCCTTGTGCTGGTGAAAATACTCATCCAGCAGCTTATAGACATCGGTGACTGCCAGCACGTCTGAAATGTCGTCAATTATCCATTCCATCTGCGGAGGCAAATCGCCTAAAGATATGAATTTGAAGACGTCGCGCAAGATGCCGATCGTGGGCGGGATGCTGTCATAGGCAAGCTTGCGGTTAAACCCGTTCCTTGCGCGGGTGCGGGCTGCAAACAGTCCATAGGTGATGGTTTGAGAGTAGAGATCTGCAAACTCCTCTTTGGAAAGGCCGCTTATGAGGTAATGCGTAAATGCCTCGTAAAACCCGGAGATATCTCCTTTCCCGTTATGTTCTTCCTCTTCCAGCTCCCGCGTGATGACTTCATCTTTTAGGAACCGGGTTCTCTTGGCCAGCTCGATTGCCAAGGTTTTTGCGCTATAGACCTTGGGAAAGGAAAAGGAGAAGAATTTCTCAAGTAAGCTCATGAACTCGGGCTCATTTTCAACAGGCGGGACCCTCCTAAACTCATGCACCATGAAAGGTCTGGCAATCTGCACCCTATCTATCAAGGCCCCGTTGCGGTAAAGGCGGAATTCAAAGAAATTGGTTAGGAGCAGGTTGGGGAATGTGTGCCTGTATCGTTTCAGTTGGTTGGTCGATTCAATCTGGTCCAAATGCTCGACGGTGGGTGCTTTGGCTTCCGCATAGCCGACGATATGTTGTGTTCCATCCCAGATTCTAAAATCAGGATTACCTGCCTCAGTCGTCTTTGGAAGTGTTGTTACGCGGGTCTTTTTGCGGCCTGATGATTCAGCGTAAGAATGGAGCAGATCGCTCAGGGCGGAGTAGAAACTTTCTTCTCTTGCATCTCCGTGACCGGCAATCTCTGTTAATTTCTTCAAATATGTTTTGAGCATGTTTCCCCTTCTGCCTTGGATGGCTGGTTGACGGCAGTTTCAGGCAAGGTGCTTGAACAAGCCACCACCTATTTTCGCACAAATGTGCACCTTTGGCTACGAGGAAACTTGACAAGATGCGCAGTCGCATCCGTTGGTCCCGTCCTACTTTGGGCCTTCAGGTGGATAGTTGAACTCAGTCCTTTCCGCTCCGCGAATAAGTGGAAAAGCGGTTGGCAAAAAGATAGAATACGCAAAGAGAAACGCGCCAGCGGAAAATTGAAACGGAGAATCCGGGTTCACATCTAGGAGACAAAAAAATCGACCATCGACAACGCAGAAGTCTACTGGCTGTCAATCTCGGCTTGGCGGCAAATGTCTTGCTGGCTGCACTGAAAACGAGCATCGGTGTTATCGGCCACAGTCCCGCTTTGTTGGCGGATGGCATCAACTCAACGTCGGATGTTGCCTACTATCTGGTGGTCAGTGTGTTTATGAGGCTTGCGCGGAAGCCTCCCGACACAGAGCATCCATTTGGCCACAGTCAACTTGAAAGCATCGCGGCGCTGGTGGTGGGATCGTTTGTAGTCACGACTGCCGTTGCGGTTTTCTGGGATGCAGCGAACAACGTGTTTGACCTGATAGTGGGGCGAGGAGAGTTCGGCGGAGCCGCGGCTGGGGCTTTGTGGGCGGCTTTGTTCACCATAGCTCTTAAGATAGTCCTGACACTCTTGACCCAACGACTTGGTCGCGAGACCAAAAATGTCGCCGTAATGGCCTTGGCCCACGATCACCGAAACGACATATTTTCCGGCACCGCGGCGGCTGTTGGTATCTTCTTGGGCCGGATGGGCTATCCCTGGGTGGACCCTTTGGCCGGGGCACTGGTTGCGCTTGTGATTCTACAGACGGGTATTGAGATCCTTCGCGAGTCGTCGGCAGACCTGATGGACTCGGTGCCTAACCAAACACTGGAGCAGCAGGTCGCCCAATTACTGCGCGAGTTTCCGGCCGTGAAGCAGGTTGAGCAGGTCTATGCCCATCGGTTCGGCCCCTATTTGACCATCAACCTTACCATTGGCATCGACGGGTCTTTGAGCGTGGCTGAAGGTGACGAGATCGCTTCTCGGATAGAGCATGCCTTGCGGCGCAACATCGAGTTCCTGCGCTATGTTCATATCCATTATCATCCGGCTCGCAGCAAGTCAACCTAATCTCTGTTTGGATAACGCCTTCTCCCTGCCTCAATTGCGTTCAGTTTCCCGCGCTGTTAGAATTATAATGAGCATATCAGACGCAGACTAAGAACCGCGCACCAAATCATCTGATTTCTAGCGAAATGAAAAACACGCGTGGTCTTCGCAATTGAGACTTCATAACATGCAAACTGGGGGGAGTTCTTTTGAACACGCAGAATGGGCTCAGGAAAAGCGGCCTGAAAATCGTCGGCAATGTTCCTTGGGGGACTCATTTCTGCCAGTTCTACCGGACTCAGGGGGATTTGACGGACATCCTCGTACCTTACTTCAAAGGCGGCCTGGAGAACAATGAATTTTGTTTATGGATCATAACCGGGCCACTAAGCGCGGACGACGCCAAGAAGGCGATGAAAAGTGCTCTTCCGAACTTTGATCAATTTCTCGCTGACGGGCAAATCGAAATAGTTCCTTATGACAAATGGTATCTGAAAAAAGGTGTCTTTGATTCCGCGGGGCTCGTGCAAGGATGGATGGACAAGCTCGATCAAGCGCTTGGCCGGGGATATGATGGTTTAAGACTTGCCGGAGACAATTCCTGGTTGGAGCCTGGTGATTGGTCAGGCTTCATTGACTATGAAGCCGAGATTAACGATGCAATCGGCAGTTGCAGGATGCTGGCTGTCTGCACTTATTCGCTCGAAAAATGCGGAGCGACCGAGATCATTGATGTAGTTCAAAGCCATCAGTTCGCTCTTGTCAAACGCGCTGATGAATGGGAGCTTATCGAAAGCTCGGAACGCAGGCGCATCATGGAGGAGCACCAGCAGGCGTTTGAATCACTGCAAAGAAGTGAGGCCAAATACCGCAGTCTGTTTGAGAATCTCATTGACGGTTTTGCATACCATAAGATCATTCTTGATCAGAGCGGCAAGCCGGTTGATTACGTTTTTCTTGAAGTCAACGATGCCTTTGAAAAGCTCACTGGCTTGAAGCGAAAAGACATCATCGGCAAGGCGGTGACAGAGGTGTTGCCCGGCATCGAGAAGGACCCGGCTGATTGGATAGGTCGCTACGGCAAGGTGGCGTTGACAGGCGAGGATATCCGGTTTGAACAGTATGCCGAACCTCTCAATAAGTGGTATTCCGTCTCAGCCTACAGCCCAATGAAGAACTATTTTGTAGCGGTTTTTGAGGACATTACCGTCCGCAAGCGGTCCGAAAAGACACTGAGAGAATCTCATGGTGAACTAGAGGCCCGGGTGCAGGAGGCAACCGCTGAACTAAACGAAACCATCAAGACACTGTCGGCTGAACGGAAGCGGTTCAATGAAGTCCTGGATGTGCTGCCGGCCTATGTGGTGCTGTTGACACCGGATTATTACGTGCCCTTTGCCAACCGCTTTTTCCGGGGGCGATTCGGCGAGTCCCACGGCCGTCGCTGCTTTGAATACCTTTTTGATCGCAGCGAGCCCTGCGAGATTTGCGACACTTTCAAGGTCCTGAAAACTATGGAGCCCCACAGATGGGAGTGGACCGGGCCGGACGGCCGCGACTATGATATCTTTGACTTCCCCTTCACCGACGCCGACGGCTCCACCCTGATCCTGGAGATGGGTATCGATATCACCGAGCGCAAACAAGCCGAAGCGGAGCTGGAGCAGCACCGCAACCATCTCGAAGAGTTAGTGCAGCAGCGTACTTCCGCATTGGAAGCCGCAAACAAACAGCTCCAAAAGGAAATGGCCGAACGCAAGCAAGCCGAGGAAGCGATCTTGCAGGCAAAAGATGAGTGGGAGCGGACGTTCAACAGCGTGCCGGATATGATTGCGATCCTCGATAATCAACATAGAATCAAACGGGTAAATGAGGCGATGGCAAATCGTTTGGGGCTTGAGGCCGGTCAGTGTGCGGGGCTGCCCTGCTACAAGTATGTTCACGGCCTCTCGGAGCCTCCGGATTTCTGTCCTCATACCCGCACGCTGAAGGATGGTGTGCAGCATATTGAAGAAGTGCATGAAGACCGCCTGGGAGGCGACTTCATGGTCAGTACAAGCCCGCTGCTTGATGGAGAAGGCAAGATGTTCGGTTCGGTTCACGTGGCGCGTGATATCACTGAACAAAAAAGGGTACAGGAATCACTCCGCCATGCTCTTGGAGAACTGCAACAGCGCCAGACCGAGATCAGAGCCCTTCTTGAGGCATCGCGGGCGGTAATCGAACAGCGTTCCTTTGAAGATACGGCACGTTTGATTTTTGATTCCTGCAAGAAACTGGTGGGAGCGACTGCGGGATACATTGCGCTGCTCTGTGAAGACGGAACCGAGAACGAAGTAATCTTTCTTGATGCCGGCGGCCTATCTTGCACGGTTGACCCGTCGCTTCCGATGCCGGTCAGAGGACTACGCAGCGTGGCCTACCGCACCGGCAAGGCGGTTTATGAAAACGACTTTCCCAACAGCGAATGGGTGGAGTTGTTGCCGCCCGGTCATGCTGTGCTTGATAGTGCATTATTTGCGCCGCTGATGATCGGAGGGGAAGCAATAGGTCTTCTCGGACTTGCCAATAAGCCTGGCGGGTTCTCGGAAAGCGATACCCGGTTGGCCGCAGCCTTTAGCGAACTTGCGGCCATGGCTCTTCATAACAGTAGATTGTTTGAATTACTCAGGGAAAGCGAGGGGCGTTTGCGCTCGCACGTGGAGAATTCGCCGATGGCTGTCGTCGAGTGCGACGCCGATCTTATCGTCACAAGATGGGCCGGAGAAGCTGAAAAGATTTTTGGCTGGAACGAGGCCGAGGTTGTCGGCAAAAAAATCGCGGACCTGAACATGATCTACGAGGAAGACATTCCTGTCGTGGAGCGAGTGTTAGCCCAACTTGCCGATGGTGTGACGGGTCATCTGGTATCGTCCAACCGCAATCATACGAAGGACGGACGGGTCATCTATTGTGAATGGTACAACTCGGTACTGTTGAACGCGGATGGCGATATGGCCTCCGTAATGTCGCTGGTGCTTGATGTTACCGAACGCAAGAAAGCGGAAGAATTAAAGGACGAGTTCATCGGAATGGTATCTCATGAGCTAAAGACTCCTTTGACGGTGCTGACCGGTGCCGTCCACACGTCCATGTCAGAGGATCTACCGTCCGCGGACAGAAATCTGCTTCTGCAAGATGCGGCCAAGGGAGTGGAGAAGTTAAATGAAATCGTTGACAACCTGCTTGAGCTATCGCGCCTAGAGGGAGATCGCTTAGCTCTTGAAAAGCAGTTGACAGATGTAGACTCGATCGTCCGGGAGTTGATAAATAGGTTCCGGAAAGAGTCGCCGATTCACCGATTTCAGATGGAGATCGCCTCTGAAATACCTCCTGTTTTGGCTGATAAGATAAGGGTCGAAAGAATCCTCCACAATTTGTTGGACAACGCCGTTAAGTACTCTCCTCGAGGTGGTGAAGTAACTGTCTCCGCCCAGCAGCAGGATGCGGAGATCGTCATCAGCGTGAAAGACCGGGGTATCGGAATATCGCCTGAAGGGCAGTCAAGACTCTTCGAGCGCTTCGAGCGTTTGGAGGCATTGTCCAAGCACGGGATTCAAGGCGTCGGCTTGGGTCTTAATGTATGCCGCTTGCTGGCTGAGGCGCACGGCGGAGAGATCTGGGTAGAGTCTGCACCTGACAAGGGATCAACTTTTTACTTTTCCCTGCCTCTGGCAAAGCCTGAAAGTGCAGATTAACTTGAGCATTTTCCCTTTTTTCTGAAGGCTCGGTAATCTCCCTCCATTGGCAAACGGGGGCATGAGGGGATTTGAGACTCACTTTCTCAAATCTTCACATACCGGTAGGTATACTATGGAAGTTTAACCTCTTGCTGACGGTGGAAGGTATTGCATAGCGATTGCCTGGTATTGCCAATTTAGCTAGGATTAAGCAATGACTTGTTGGGCCTCTTATCAAGAATCACCATGAAGCGCTGGAACAGTTCCTGAGGGCAATTGAAAAAGGCGCGCGGGATAGTCTCAAGGCGGTAAGCCTGAGGCAGTCAGGATAGCGGGCAAACAAAGGAGACATGCACCATGAAGCGGTTAGCTCTAGCGGCAATTGGCATAGCGGTACTCCTCGTGATAGCGGTAAGTTTGCAGCCTTACCTGAGGCCCCCGAAAGGGAAGACGGAGTCAATTGTCATGGCGTATTCGCCGTTTGAGTCCACCGGACTTATTTGGATTGCCAAAGACCAGCACTTTTTCAGCCGGAACGGCCTCAACATGATCTCACGTAAGTATGATTCCGGAGCAGCCTCATTAGATGGAATGCTCAACGGTGAAGCGGACATTGCAGTGGGAGTAACCGAGTTCCCCCTGGTCGGAAAGGTGTTACAGAAGAAGAAAATTCGCATATTGGGAAGCATCGATAAGGGCGAGTTCATATATCTTGTCGGACGGAAGGACCGCGGAATTGGGAAGGCTTCAGACCTCAAGGGGAAAAGGATTGGGACTACTTTTGGAACGATAGCAGAATTCCATCTCGGAAGGTTTCTGGAACTACACGGCATCAAAATGCAGGACACAACCATTGTTGACGTCAAAACACCGGAAGAATGGGTGAATGCTGTGGCGGACGGAGATATTGATGCAATTGCGACCGCCCAACCGTATGCCGATTCAGCCAAAGATCGTCTGGGCGATAACGCCGTTGTTTGGTCGGCGCAGAGCAGCCAGCCCCTGTACGCGCAGGCGATTTCAACTGCAGAGTGGATAACAAAGAACCCTGAACTGGTCAGCAGGTTCCTCAAGTCTCTGGCACAGGCTGAAGAATATGTCATCCGCAATCCCGCCGAAGCAAAGGCCATCGTACGGAAGCGGCTCAACTTGGATGCCGCGTACACGGAAAAAGTCTGGTCGCAAAACCAGTTTTCACTCACGCTCGACCAGTCGCTCATCCTTGCTATGGAAGACGAAGCGCGCTGGATGATAGAGAACAAACTGACCAATGAAAGACATGTCCCTGATTTCAGCGATTACATCTATGTAGATGGCCTTAAAGCGGTAAAGCCGGAAGCGGTCAGCGTCATCGGTGGGGCGGGGAAACCTTGAGAATTAGAACGCAGGTCATCGTAACCATGCTCCTGTTCGGGATCGTGCTGGTAATCGTTGCATTGTCAGCGATCATCACGAATCAGCAGGCAGAAAGAGCCGACGATCAGGAAAAGATTGCCGGCAACATCGCCGAGGGGGCCAATGAGCTGGGTTACTTGTCGAACGATTATCTGATTTACGGCGAAAGCCAGCAATTCAGGCGATGGCAATCAAAGTTCACCTTGGTATCGAGGCAAGTAGCAGGTTTGCGCGTCGATAGTCCTGAACAGCAGGCGCTCGTTCGCCACATACAGGCGAATCTGGAGCGCTTGAAAGAGGTGTTCGAGAGCGTGGCCTCTGCCGGCGGAGGCAAGTCTCAAAATGAAAGGGCAGGCATTGACCCTGCGGTTCTTGAGATGTCGTGGAGCCGGATGGCCGTCCAAAACCGGGGGCTCATATCCGATGCCTCCCGTCTATCACAGATATTGCGCGAGCAGGTGGCACAGCTTCTCCGGATACACAGGATGATAATGTATCTCATGTTGGGTTTGTTCGCTGTGTTTCTTCTTTCAATCTATGTGCAGATTTTCCGGCGCACGTTAGGAGCAATATCGAATCTTCAGGCTGGAACAGAGGTTATTGGTTCCGGCAATCTAGATTATAAATTAGAGGTCAAACGCAATGATGAAATCGGCGACCTATCACGGGCCTTTAACAGGATGACAGCCAATTTGAAAGGTGTTACCGGTTCCAAAGCTGATCTGGAAAGAGAAATTGCTGAGCGCAAAAAGGCGGAAGAGGCCCTACGCGAGAGCGAGCGGAGGTTGGTTCTGGCTCAGCAAGCCGGTCATGTCGGTGTTTTTGATTGGGACTTAAGCACGAACCATGTTGTTTGGACGGCTGAGTTGGAGCAGATTCTAGGTTTGCCGCGAGGCTCATTTGAGGGCGATTATGCCGAGGTGACCAAGTTGGTACATCCGAACGACCTCCCGGTTGTGGAAAAAAGCATTGCGGAGCATCTTAAGGAGCACCGCGCACGCATTGAACACGAGTTCCGAGTTGTTCGACCCGGCGGAGAGACCCGGTGGATCGAGGCCCAGGCTCAAATCAACTATTTGACGGATAGTAGCCCCGGTCACATGATCGGCACCATTGTAGACATAACCGGGCGCAAGCGAGCAGAGGAACTAAAGGATGAGTTGATCGGCATGGTCTCTCACGAACTCAAGACTCCGTTAACCGTGCTGACCGGTTCGATCTATACATCGATGGCCGAGAATCTCCCGATTGCGGACAGACGGCTGCTTCTTAGGGACGCTGCTCAAGGAGTGGAAAGACTGACCGAGATTGTTGACAATCTCCTTGAATTATCACGCTTTCAGCAAGACCGCTTGGCTCTGGAGAAGGAGCCGACGGACTTGATTGCAGTACTTGGCCCGCTCCAAGAAAGATTTCTAAGAATAACAGCCATCCACCGGTTCACCATGGATTTTGACACTGACTTCCCGAGAGTTCTGGCGGACAGGGTCAGGGTTGAAAGAATCCTAAGCAACCTGATTGACAATGCCATCAAGTATAGCCCGGGCGGCGGCGAAGTAAAGATTTCGGGCAAACAAGAAGCTGATCAGCTCATCATAGGAGTGACCGACAAAGGCATCGGAATCTCACCGGACGATCAATCCAAGCTTTTCGAGCGGTTCGAGCGTTTGGATGTGTGGACCAAGCATGGGATCCAGGGCGTAGGTTTGGGGTTAATCGTCTGCCGTCTGCTCGTTGAGGCCCATGGTGGACGAATCTGGGCAATATCGGAGCCCGGAAAAGGTTCAACTTTCTTCTTTTCCCTGCCCCTGGCAGAGAGCGAGGAGAGAGCAGGGAGTAGGGAGAGAGAAGGAGAAAGCAGCTGAGACTTTCCCCCCTTTAGCAAAAGGGGGGTAGGGGGGATTTGAAAGGAGCATGTTGGAAAAGGAAAAGCTCGAATCTCCCCCGGCCCCTCTTTGACAAAGAGGGGAGAAAAGGCTCCTCCCTTTAGAAAAGGGAGGTTGGGAGGGATTTGAGGTTGATGCCGGACAGGGGGGATTTTAGGGCTTAAACTATGCTGAAATACAACAAGCACCTAAAAAGCTATTCCAGGCAGCTAAGAAAAGACATGACTGACGCAGAAAGGTTGCTTTGGTCACGGATAAGAGCAAAGCAACTCAAAGGCCATCAGTTCTACAGACAGAAGATTGTAGGAGATTATATCGTTGATTTTTACTGTTCAAAGTCGAAGCTGGTTCTTGAGGTTGACGGAGGTCAACACTACAGTGTTGAAGGAAGAGAGAAAGATGGAGCGAGAGATGATTATTTGACGAGTCTGGGACTAACGGTCCTAAGATTCTCTGACAGAGAAATCTTTGCCAATCTGGATGGGGTGATAGAGGAGATATGGGAGCATCTGTAAGTCGAGCTTCGGTGGTAATTCAACGAATCTCCCCCAACCCCTCTTTGACCAAAGAGGGGAGAAGATATTGGCTCTTTGACCAAGAGGTGAGAAAAAGATTCCCCCTTTTAGAAAAAGGGCAGCCTGGACATCCCCCCCCTTTTTTTAGAAAAGGGGGGCCGGAATTTCCCCCCTTTAGTAAAGGGGGCTACGGGGGATTTGCGGTTTTCCATTTTGCACTTTGAATTTTGCACTTTGAATTTGTAGTCAAGGGGGGATTTGGGGTTTTGAAGGGCAGTCCAAACAGGAAATACAACAAAGGGGTTCATAATGAGTGGTGACAAATCCAGTTCTCTCGTCCCTATCGTAGGCATAGGCGCTTCGGCGGGCGGTCTCTACTCGCTCCAATGTTTTATGAGCGAGCTGCCAAAGGAGTTCAGCTTTGCAATAGTCTTCGTGCAGCACCTCTCGACCAAGCACAAGAGCTTTCTGCCCGGTCTGCTTCGCAAGGGAAAGCCGGATCTTGAGGTAATCGAAATATCAGACGGCATGGAAGTTCAGCCGGGAAGACTCTACTTTTGTCCGCCGGGCAAGGATGTCGGAATCCGCAACGGCATCTTTCATGTATCCGCGCCCGCCAAGGGACACACCCATTTGGCGGTCGATGAATTGTTTACGTCTCTGGCTGAAGAGGCGGAGGATCGGGCCACCGCTGTGATCTTCTCAGGAGCCGGGAACGACGGTGCACGGGGCGTGCAGGCAATCAGGGCCATGGGGGGCAGCGTCTTTGTTCAAGACCCTGCCGGAGCCGAGTACCCGTCAATGCCTCTTTCCGCCATCAACACCGGGAAGGCGGACGGAATCTTTTCGCCCGAGGATATCGCGCGTGAGATACTGAAGCTCCACAGCGCGGTTGTCCCGGAAAGAGACAGTGGGATCAATGTGCAAGAGCTGGAGGCTTTTTATCGGATATTGGAGGAGAAAACCGGTCACCGCTTTAGTCACTATAAGAAGAACGTCCTGGCGCGAAGGATTAGACGCCGGATGTACTTGCGCGGAATCTTATCGGTTCATGATTACATCAAGATTGTGTCCGAGGAGGACTCTGAGGCGGTGTCTTTAGCGGCCGATCTCATGATCGGGGTCACGTCTTTCTTCCGGGATAGGTTGGCATGGAAGGCGCTTAAGCTGGGTGTTATAAGGAAGCTCGTAGCGGAAGATGACGGTCAGCCTGTCCGGGTCTGGACTCCTGCTTGTGCAACCGGAGAAGAAGCTTACTCGGTCGCAATGATGCTTCACCATGAGTTTGAGTCTGCCGGGACAAAAAGGGAGATACAGGTCTTTGCCACGGATGTCAACGACCGTGCACTCGATAAGGCGCGTGAAGGAAAATACCCAGGCAGCATTGCAGCTGACGTGCCGCCGGAGTATATGAAAAAGTATTTCGCATACTCTGAAGACGGCCTTTCCGTGATTATCGCCAAAGGGATACGCGAGCGCGTGGTCGTTGCCAAGCAGGATCTTCTCACCGACCCGCCTTTTTCGCGCCTTGATTTGATCATCTGCCGCAACCTCCTCATATATCTGGAACCCGAGGCGCAGGAGAAATGCATCGCCCTCTTTCATTATGCACTCAAAGACGGGGGATATCTCTTTCTTGGCAACGCGGAGTCTGTCGGCAGAAACAGTGCCCTCTTTAAGTCGCTTGCTCACAAGAAATGCCGCGTCTATCAGAAGATCGAGTCGACTCCCTCCTCTAGACTGCCGCTCACGGTGCCATTTGCAGCGGAGCGAACTCTCGTGCCTCTTCCGACCCGAGTGAAGGCCCTGGATCATCAGCAATTTGTGACAGAGGCTATCCAGGCGGCCCTGCTTGAGGAATACGCTCCGGCGGCGGTCGCGATAGATCAAAACTACGAAATCATCTACCATAATGGTCCTACGGGCAGATACCTGCGACAGCCCCGGGGCGCGCCTACGCAAAATCTGCTTGAGCTTCTCTGCGAGAACCTGCGAAGCAGGGTCAGAGGAGCGATCTACAGGACGACCCAGGAAGCGAAGCCGGTTTCCATGCGGGCAATCATACCCGGAGAAGAAGACAGAAAGATGCAGGTCACTCTGCGTATTTCAAGATTGAGAGGGAATCTGTTTCTGGTTATATTCCGCGAGAAAGATGGTATTCCAAAGCATGCATCGGATGCTTCGGCAGAAACGGCGGCTGTTGACGACACTGCCATCCGCCGGCTCGAGAGTGAGCTCTCGTCAACGCGGGTTGATCTGCAGAGCCATATCGAACAACTAAAAAGCCTTAATGAAGAGCTGCAGTCATCCAATGAGGAGCTCCAGGCGGCCAACGAGGAGCTTGAGACATCAAGGGAAGAGCTGCAGTCTCTAAACGAGGAGCTGATCACAGTGAATTCGCAGCTCCAGGGCAAGATCGAGGAACAAAACAGCACCAACAACGATCTAAACAACTTCCTCGCGAGCACCAACATCCCAACTGTCTTCCTTGACCAGCAGTTCAAGGTGCGGCGATTCACGCCTGCCATGTCCAAGCTGCTGAAACTCATCCCCTCCGACATGGGCCGGCCGATTATCGATATGTCCCAACAGGGTCTTGGCCCTGATCTTATTGTTGATGCCCAGACGGTACTTGAGAATCTCGTGCCGATCAGGAAAGAGATCATGATCAATGACACCTGGTATGTTCGCACCGCGCTTCCCTACCGGACGTCGGACAATCGAATCGAAGGCGTAGTCATCACCTATAGCGATATCAACGAGCTCAAACGGGTGGAGCAGCGAACAAGACATCTTGCCTCGTTTCCGCAACTTAATCCGAATCCCGTTCTGGAGACGGACTCTTCCGGGAAAGTGATATTTCTCAATCCTGCAGCACAAGAGATACTGGAAGACCTGGGGCTGGACAAGGGCGACCCGGGCATATTCCTGCCGGGCGACCTGGGCGGCATTCTAAGAGATTTGGAGAAGAAAGGAGAATCGGTTTTTTATCGCGAGGCAAATATTAAGGACAGGGTTTTTGCCGAGAACATTTATTTTGCACCTCAGTTCGACGCCGTTCGTATCTATGCTTTGGATATCACCAAGCGTAAGCGGGTCGAGGCGGCACTGCGGGAAAGTGAAGCCCGCTTGAAAAGATCACAGGAGATCGCCCACCTTGGAAGTTGGGAGCTCGACCTTGTCAACAACGTTCTCACATGGTCTGACGAAGTCTACCGGATATTCGGACTGCAGCCACAAGAATTCGGCGCAACCTATGAAGCATTTCTTGAAGCGGTGCACCCTGATGACCGCAAAGCGGCGGATGCAGCATATTCCGGATCGTTGCGGGAGGGAAGAGATAGCTACGATATCGAGCACAGGGTTGTGCGCAAAGACACGGGAGAAATACGCTATGTTCATGAAAAATGCGAGCATTTCAGGGACGAAAAAGGCACGGTCATCCGCTCCGTTGGCATGGTCCTTGACATCACCGAGCGCAAGTTGGCGGAGGAGCTAAAAGACGAAATTATCGGCATGGTCTCGCATGAGCTTAAGACCCCGTTGACGGTACTAACCGGTGCGGTTCACACGTCAATGTCAGAGGATCTGCCCTCAAAAGACAGGTTACTTCTCCTCAAAGATGCTGCGCAAGGAGCCGAGAGAATGACTGAAATTGTTGACAACCTCCTTGAGCTCTCCCGCTTTCAGCAAAAGCGGCTGGCGCTGGAAAAAGAGCCGACGCATGTTGACCGGATAATATCGCAGCTTGCGCAAAAATTCAGAAAATCTACGCCGATTCATGAGCTTAATGTGGACGTTGGCGAACAAATTCCTCCCGTTTTGGCGGACAGAGTCAGAATCGAGAGAATCCTCAACAACTTGCTCGAAAACGCGATCAAATACTCTCCTCAAGGAGGCGAGGTAACGGTTTCGGCAAAGCAAGAGGGGGATCAACTTGTTGTTTGCGTGGAGGATCATGGTCTCGGAATCTCACCGGAAGGACAATCGAAGCTCTTTGAGCGGTTCGAGCGCTTGGAAGCATGGTCGAAGCACGGGATTCAAGGTGTGGGTTTGGGGCTGACTGTCTGCCGTTTGCTGGTGGAGGCTCATGGGGGCAAGATTTGGGTGGAGTCGGAACCCGATAGAGGATCGAGTTTCTATTTCACAATCCCGCTCACGACAACCAAGACCTAAAGTTGGCTTTCTTCCCGCTCCGTGTCCCCACTAATCAGAATGTCTTCGATCTTTTGTTTCAACTCGTCCGGCCTGAAAGGTTTGGCGATAAAGTCATCGGCGCCCATTTCTAAGGCCAAATCAAAAATGTGACCGCGGGCTGTAAAGATGATGACCGGCACTTGAGAAAAAGCGCGCAGTTTCTTAAGGACGTCAAAGCCGCTCAGGGGCACCATTACCACGTCCAGAAGAACAATATCGGGCTTGCCGGACTGCGCCAGCTGCAAACCCTCTTCTCCATCCGTCGTTATAGTGACCTCATATCCGGCTAGCGTCAAGCTGGCCCGAATGAAGTTGAGAATACCCGGTTCATCATCGACTACCAATACGCGCTTTTTGTTTCTCATTTTGCTATCGATCATAACGAGTGCTGTTGCAGTTGCATGCTTGTCCATCTTTCTGCCTTTCGGCACGGATTCTCCCCCGGCCATCGCTCTCATGAGAGGCTTTCAGCCTCGAGTTTTGTGTGTAACCTAGGATTAGAGAATACCATAGATTGAAACGTCCCGAAAACTAGGTAAAGCACTTGTTTTCGCTTCGTTACGCGTCAGACTTCCTCGGACTGTTTTTGAGATCAGCTGTATCCCGAGGAGGGCAGCGATGAAGCCTCCTGGGCATGGGCCTAAACGCGGCCCATTAAGCTGAAAGCCAAAAATATCGGGGTTGTCCCCATATAGAATTCCTCGTCTTTTCAGTTCGGATGATAATGCTATAATACTGCTATGAAATGCACTGGTTATTTCTCATTCACGACAGGGGAATTCAGGGGCCCCGGATCGAACCTTACGAAGCAAGAACGTGGCGATGGTCTATCGGAATTTCTTTCCTCTGTAGTACCAAAGCTCTAGATGAAATTTCACTGCCCGGATACTCAAATTCCATATGTACTGTGAACAGCATCTGGAAAGATGCAAAGATCGGAGGTCAGAATGAATTTTGGTCGTGCGCCCAAGAGCATTCTTGTTATGCTATGTCTGGTTTCGATTGTTGCTGGTTGTGCAAGCCAGTCTACGAAACAAACCTCGAAAAGAATCTCCAAAAATGTCGTTCGCGGCAGCGTCCAAATGCGTTCGCCGGGAGCTAGAACGGCTGAAAGACCAGCTGTGTCCCCAGTAAAACCGCAGCAGCAACCAGAGGGTTCAAGATTGCATGTGACCATTCTGGTTGACGAGTCTCTAAAAGGCGAAGACAAAGTGAACGTCGCTGCAGCTTGGATAGGGTATGCGGCTGCTCGCGCCGAGTGGGTTCAAGAAAACCTGTCACGGGAGGATTTTAAAGAAATGGGTTACAAGAGGTCCTTTGATGAGGAGCTTTCAGCCAGAAAATCACTCTTAGAAATCTGGATGGAGCTTACGGAATCAAAGTCCGGACTGTCTGATCAGTATCTGGATGAGCTGGTGATGGTTCGTAAGGCAGGGTTCTTGGAGGAATACGTTTGGCAGTTGCTTCGGTCTCCCGATTGGACGACAAAACCAGACAATCTAGAGTTGAAGGGGTTTTCAAACTGGTTGGCCGATAAGCTCCCAAATCATGAGGTACAAACGCTATCTAAAATTGAGATAACTGAAGATTAGCTGCACCTGCTTATTGAAGAGCGATGCGCGGGATCTTGCTACTTAAACTCAAACTTCTTCCTAAAGAGCTCCAGACATGCATCCACTACGCGGACGTCATAGAGCTTGCCCTTGTTTCTTGAGATTTCTTGCAGCGCTTGATCTATGCCGCGAGCCGGACGGTATGGGCGGTGAGATGCCATGGCTTCAACAACGTCAGCCACAGCCAGGATTTTTGCTTCCAAGAGAATGTCTTTGTCTGAAAGACCCCGGGGATATCCTGAACCGTCCTCTCTTTCGTGGTGTTGTAGGACAATGTCTGCAATGGGCCATGGGAACTCAATATGCCTCAATATGTCGTGACCGACTTGAGGATGAGTTTTGATCAGACTGAATTCGATTTCATTTAATTGGCCGGGTTTGGTCAGAATTTCGGCGGGCACTTGTATCTTGCCGATGTCATGGATGGTTGCCGCCATAGTAATCGCCGTAATTTGATCTTCCGATAGGTTCATTTCTCGGGCTATGGCGCGGGCCAGTTCGCTCACCCGCTGCTGATGGCCGGCCGTATATGGATCTCTCATTTCGGTTGCGGATATCAGAGCGCGGATTGTTTCCTCAAAAGCTTTCTGCCACCTCTCAAAACTGCGCTTAAGTTCGTTTTCCATCTGTGTGCGCTTAATAATACCGGCCAGCGTATTGGCAACCGCAGCCAGGAATTCTTTCTCTTTCGGGTCCTCGCGGTGCCCCGCTCTCAGATACATGTTTATTACTCCAAGTATCTTGTGATTGCGCATGATGGGAACACAGTAATGACCGTGAGCGGTAATCCCTGCATAGCTGATCTCGTGCCGGTCATCCAGGCATTCGGCAAATTGTGTTTCCCGCGTTGCGGCCGCCCGGCCGCATAGGCATTTGCCGAAGGGAATTCGGGCACAAGCTTTTTTTATCGGTTCAGCGAGTCCGTTTTGCGCCTTCATTATCAGTACATCCGGATCATCTTCAACAAGAAATATGGCGCCTCGCGATTCGAAAGCCAGCCACGGGATGGAGAGGATCAGGTCAAGCGCTTGTTCCAAAAGTCGTTCAAGGGGCACGTCTTTGAGCGAGAGCCTAAGAAGCGAATTTGTCACGGCCTGAATACTGTAGTTTCGCTTGACTTCCTCCTCAGTATTTTTTCTTTTGGTGATATCGTATGCCATATGAATGAAGATCGCCCGATTACCGGAGGTCTTGACCCCGGTTGGATAGATCACGATTTTCATCCATTGTCTAGTGGTGGCGTCGAACAACTCTCGTTTCACGGCATCGTTTCCTGCTACCGCCTCCTCCAGCGGACAACCGGGAAAGGGATGATCAAGACCGTGTATGACTTTGGGACAATACTTGCCGACTATCTGAGCCGGATCGACTCCCAAGTCTTTTCTGACTGCTTTATTGGCCGCTAGAATTCTGTGATCTTCATCGATCAACAAGACGTAAAACGGAAGAGCGTCTAAGAACCTCTCTAGCCCCAGAGCGATTCCGGCGGCTTCCGTCGTGTGGCGTTTCGTTGCAATCGTGTCTGCATGAGACCCGTGACGAGTTCCGGCAGATTCCGGCTTTTCCGTGATGGTGCTGCTTTTTCTTATCTTAAGTTTCGTGCTCATTGTCTAGCATATCCCCTTTATCGCTCATTTTGGTTCTGAATCTTTCCTTTGGCCGCCGGCTTCCCGGATTCGAAGTTGTCTTTCTTGCCGACCTTGGCTCGCGTACCTTCGCAACCAAACCGCTTAGCCCGGCCCGAAGTACTGTTCTCCTATTATCGGCCGGAACCGGTTGCACTTGAGCGGCGGTTGATTGAAAAAGAGGGGCCGGTTTTCATCCAGAGGGTCCAGAGGTGTTTAATTGAAATTTTTGTAATAGAATAAGGCAATCAAAATCAAACAACTGAGAGGTGGTCAAGTGAAAGTTCTGAAAGGATTCATTGTTCTTGGACTCATTGCTCTGCTTGCGGTCGGCATAATCATGACCGCGGGTTGCAGCCAAAAAGAAAGCGCCCGGGAAGAGACGAGCGAAATAGAAACCGTCGACAGCATTGCCGAGGACGCGAACAAGGGTGAGAGTGAAGAGAAAGCCGGGAAGGGGGAAACATCAATGACCGATCAAACTTCATTTAGTCTGGAATCACCTGCTTTTGAGGATGGCGATGATATTCCGGCCAAGTATGCCAATGTTGCCGTTCCCGGAGGGCAGAATGTCTCTATTCCGCTCGCCTGGAAAAAAGCTCCTGAAGGAACCAAGTCTTTCGTTTTTGCGATGATCGACCGTCACAAGGTTGCCAACAACTGGATTCATTGGTTGGTAGTCAATATTCCGGCTGACGTCAATTCAATTCAGGAGGGTGCCTCCCGCTCAACAAATCTGCCGCGGGGGGCGAAGGAGCTAAATAATACGTTTGGCTCAGTCGGCTACGGCGGTCCGCAGCCACCGCCGGGCACGGGTCCTCATGATTACGAGACGGTTATTTACGCTCTCGATGTTGAAAACATCGACTTGCCCGAAGATATGACCGCCAACGAACTTGAAAGAGTGCTTGAAGGGGAATCCCTGGCCACTGCCACGCTGGTCGGAAGGCTGGAAAAACAACTATGATGCCTTAGAATATTTTTTGCCAAAGTGTAATTTTTTGGTGCCTCCTCAGTTATACACGTGAAAGGCAAAACGAGATAACTGAAAGGAGGCATAGGTCAAACCACTTGATTTGGGATGCATGAAGGCATAGAGTTGATGACAAGAATGCTCGAGGAGCCCATCAAGGGAGGGGATAGGGAGGTGGATTTGAATGTACAATGTGCCGTCTGGAAAATTTCTTACGGAAAGGATGATTCAAAATGATCACAAAGAAAATCGGACTTGTTCTATTGATAGCGATGCTGCTGAACCTCCTGCTTTTTGAGGGGGTCCAACCCGCAATTGCGGATCCGTTTGGCGTGGAGCTACAGATAAATACGACTACCGTCGGGAGCCAAGCAAACCCCGACGTCGCTATGGGCAGCACCGGCAACTTCGTGGTTTGCTGGCAAGATGACTCGGGTGGCGACACCGATATCAAGGCCCAGAGATATGGTTATCCCTATACCGCGCAAGGCGGTGAAATTTCGGTAGCGACGGGTACAAACCCGCAAGAGGCAGCAACGATAGCAATGGATTCTTCGGGCAACTTTGTTGTTTGCTGGGAGGAGTTTTGGGGACCCGACTACGATATCGGATTTAGAATGTTCAATTCAAGTGGAACGGCGACGACCGCGCAACTTGCGGTCGCGGGGACCGTCGGCGTCAATGAGCGGGCTCCGGCGGTTGCGATGAGTCCCTCGGGCAGCTTTGTTGCCTGCTGGGCGCGCTGGAATGGTGTGGACTTTGATGTAAAAGCCCAGAGATTTGATTCCACCGGAACCGCCGTTGGTGCGCAAATTCCGGTGGGTTCAGGTGCCGGTAACCAGTATTCGCCGGCTGTCGCCATCAACTCATCGGGCAACTTTGTCGTCGCCTACTCAAATGCTTCAGGGGGAACTTATGACATAAGGGCCCAAAGATATGATGCCGATGGCAACGCCCAAGGGAGTGCAATCGACGTTGCCACCGGCGCGGGTATGCAGAATTTGCCGGCAATTGCTATGGCGCCGTCGGGCAACTTTGTCATAAGCTATTCCGACGATGCAGCAGGTGACGATGATGTCAAGGCTCGAAGATACGATTCGAGTGGAACTGCTCAAGGCGATGTAATTGATGTATCCAGCATCTCAGGAGTTACTGAGGATTATTCGGATATTGCCATGGATTTAAACGGGAGCTTTTCGATTGCCTATGAAGATAATTCAGTAGGTGCTCTCGACGTCTATGTGCAAAGATACAATTCAAACGGTGACTATCTGGATTGGACTCAAGCAAACACTTATGCAACCAGCGATCAAAGATTTGCGACGATTGCGATGGATGATAGCGGGGGTTCAGTCGGAGTCTGGCAAAGTAATGGGCAAGATGGAAGCGGCAACGGTGTCTATGGTCAGAGGTTTAGCAATATCAGCACCACCTGGTATTTTGCCGAAGGATACACCGGCACGGGTTTTGAAACCTGGCTTACGCTGCAGAATCCTAATTCGGTTGCTGCTACCGCAAACATAACCTATATGTTCAGAGGCGGCGGAACGTCAGTAAAGACCAAGACCATCCCGGCAAACTCCAGGGAGACAGTGGACGTAAACGGCGACGTCGGTTCAAACAAGGAAGTGTCCATCAAAGTAGAGTGCGACCAGCCGATCGTGGCCGAAAGGCCGATGTACTTCAACTATCAAAACAAATGGAGCGGCGGCCACAATACTGTCGGAGTAACGGACACCAGCACTCTCTGGTTCTTTGCCGAAGGGTATACGGGTTCCGGTTTTGAGGAGTGGCTGACTCTGCAGAATCCTAATGCCGCCGCGGCCACTGTGACCGTTACATATATGTACCGGGGAGGTACAACACAATTGGTGAAGACCAGTACGCTCAACGGAAACTCAAGAGAGACCATCAACGTAAATGATGACGCGGGCTCCAACAAAGAAGTATCAATTATGGTTGCATCCACGCAGCCGATCGTGGCCGAAAGGCCGATGTACTTCAAATATCAAAACAAATGGAGCGGCGGCCATAACACCATAGGAGCTACCTGGCCCAGCGCAACCTGGTACTTTGCCGAAGGATATACCGGTACCGGGTTTGAAAATTGGCTTACCCTGCAAAATCCGAATGTGGCGGCGGCCACAGCCACGATTACCTACATGTTCAGAGGCGGTGGGACATCTGTAAAGACCAAGACCATTCCGGCGGGATCAAGAGAGACAGTTGACGTAAATGCTGATGCCGGTTCAAACAAAGAGGTATCGATAAAGGTGGAAGCTACGCAGCAGATCGTGGCTGAAAGACCGATATACTTCAACTATGACAACAAATGGCAAGGCGGGGACGACACTATCGGGGTCACTACTCCTGTTAACCAGTGGTTTCTGGCTGAAGGCTATACCGGCTCCGGTTTTGAGGAGTGGCTCACTCTGCAGAATCCGAACTCATCTGCCGCTACTGCTACCATCACATATACGTTTAGAGGCGGTGGAGCTGCTGTAGTAAAGACCAAGACCATTGCCGCAAATTCGCGGGAGACGGTGAGCGTAAACTCGGATGTCGGTTCGAACAAGGAAGTATCCATGAGAGTGGATTGCACACAACCTATAATTGTTGAGCGTCCGATGTACTTTAACTACCAAAGCAAGTGGCAAGGCGGACATGACACTATAGGATACGGACCTTAAGTCATTGAAGAGGGAGAAGGGATGAGTCAAACAATTCTTCTCCCCTTGGCAAGGCCAGCTCTCCCAGGTTCCCCCCTTTAGCAAATAGGGGGGACAGGGGGGGGATTTAGCACTGACTCCCTAGACAGGCGAGACGCCTGTCCTACCGCACTGGGCCGGCCTATCTGACCTCGGACAACCTGGCACCAGGGGGATGAGCATCATGAAAATCAGCTTGAAGATTGATGGTGCTGTACTCTTAATAGCATTACTGACAATACTGCCACTGATCGGACCTGCGTGTAGCCGGCTAGCCTCCAGGAATGGAGAGAGCGTCGGGCAGAAAAGCACTGCTAAGCGGGCCGGAGGTCCGGGCGGGAGTTTTGAGTCTGTTACCGGCAGGGGCTACTTCGATGTCCCGGCCATCACCATGCCCCCAAAAGGCAAATCTTTCAAAGACCCCAATTTTCATACAACGATAACGCGGATTACCGACAAGAAGAAAGACAGATATGTCGATCCCGGCATAGAGAATGAATATGCAAAAGCAGACCCTGAGAACTGCGACGGGACACTTCTGATTCTTAGGGGTAATACGGCGGCATGGTATCTCTATGATCTCAAGACCTACAAAAAACTCAGACAACTGAAAGTCTTTGATAACTGCGGGCAGGAACCCGAACCGAGATGGGATCCGTCTAATCCTAAGTTGTTTTATTATCTCTGCAACATGGAGTTGAAGAGTTATGACGTTGATACCAAAGCCTCCGTCACCATCCATGATTTCAAGAAAGATGTCCGCTCCGGCGAATACCTCACAACCGGCAGCGAGGGCGATGCCTCATTGGACAGAAGATACTGGTCTTTCATAGTGAAGGATGAGGATTGGAAGCTCAAAGCCGTTCTTGTCTATGACAAAGAGTCGGATGAAGTGATCGGCCGCAAGAGCAGCGGTTTCCCGGATACGATTAACTGGGTCGGAATGGATATGTCGGGAAATCATTGCGTCGTCGGCTATGATGAGTTGCTCTATCCCCACATCTTCTCAAAAGATCTAAAAACGAAGATCGCTCTGCCCAAAGGTTCAAGCGGCCACGGAGACCTGGCACGCACCGTGGATGGAAAAGATGTGCTTGTCTATCAGAATGTGGCAACGGACTTCATTGCCATGTCTGACCTGGATACGGGCAAAGAGACTCCGCTGGTGAAAATCCCTTTCATTGTTAATGCCGACATAGGGCTGCATTTCTCGGGAAACTGCGACAAGGCGCCCGGATGGGTGCTTGTCTCCACATATGGCTCCAAGAACCTGCCTCCTGATAAGAAAAAGCATTCCTGGATGGATACGCAGCTCTTTATGGTGGAACTTAAGCAAAATCCCGCAATCTGGCGGATTGCCCACACTCATTCATTTACGTCAGTTGAATATTCGGGTGAAAAGAACTACTTCGCTGAAGCTTTTGCCGCCATAAATACTGATGGTACGCGGATTTATTTTGGTTCAAACTGGGGACGGGTTGTGACGGATTACACCGAGGTCTACCAGGTCAAACTTCCGGACAATTGGGCCGGTCACATGCCTAAGTAGGAGGGTGTTTTTTGGGCGGCACAAGTTTCTGGGGAGTGTTGACAAAGCTAAAAAAACGTCCAATTTGGTCATTGCGAGGAGGCTCCTTCGGCTGTGCACAGGACAGGCTCCGATCCCATTAGAGATCCTTCGCAACTTCACTCAGGATGACCAGAATACGGTCAGATTGCTTCGCGGAGTTTACCCTGAGCCTGGCTGAAGGGCTCGCAATGACGTTTGTCGCGGAGTTTATCAACAGTCTCCCTCTATGCCTGATTTCGTGCCACTTTCTTCTGCTTTGCCTTCTGCATGCTGCGTTTGAGTAGTTCCGCAATGTCGATTATCTCTGCGCCCTCCGCAGCCGGAGGCGCTTCCTCAACACTTTTTATCTCTCCTGATTTGGCTTTTTCTTGTATCATTTTCATCAGCTCATCATGATATTCATCGCGATACTGCTCAGGGCTCCAGCGTTCAGTCATGGCCTCGACAAGCTGTTCAGCCATTGTTAGTTCCTTTTCCGTAATTCTTATTTCCGGAGTCTCGAAAGGTAGGTTCAAGAAGTCAAAATTGCGGATCTCGGATGGAAAACGCAGAAAAACCGTAATTAACAAAGGACCGTGCGGAATGAGTGCCGTCAAATGTTGTCTTGTACGAAGCACCAGCTTGGCGAGGCCAACCTTTTCTGTTTTTTCAAGCGTCCGGCGCAAAATCTCGTAAGCCTTTCGACTTACTTCAAGCGGCTCAATGTAGTAAGGTTTTGAATAGTATACCGGCTCGATCTGGTTCGCCGGGACGAAAGCAAAGATTTCAAGCGTCTGCGTGGCCTTTACGTTAGCCGAGCGTATCTCTTCCTCGGTCAAGACGATGTAGCGGTCTTCTTCGTAACGATAGCCTTTCACAACATCTTCCCAGGGAACCACTTTGCCCGTTGTTTCGTTGATGCGCTGCTCCCGGATGGGAGCAAGGTCGCTCCGATCCAGCATCTTAAAGCTGAGTTCCTTTCGGGCCTCAGCCGAATATAGCTGAACCGGTATGCTGACCAGTCCAAAACTTATGTTACCTTTCCACATCGGCCGCACCATATGTGCGTCACCCCTAGCTCGTTAGTTGGTTAGTTAGTTGGTTGGTTAGGGACAAACAAACCAACCACCAAACCACCAGACTGACAGTTTACTTCGCTGCTGACGCGGTCTTTACAGGCGCGGGCTCTTTATCGGAGTTTATGACCTCGCTGATCTTCCCGCGTTGTTCCTCGTAGACCTCCTTGGCTTTTTGCTTTCCGAGCTCGTAGACCTCTCCCGCTTTTTCCTTGATTTCATGACGGGTCTCCTCGCCCGACTTAGGTGCAAGAAGTAATGTCAAACCGCCTCCCAGGAGAGTGCCGAGAAACATTCCTCCGACGAAAGCGTACAGGGTATTCCGGCCGTTATCCATCAAATCCACCCCCTTTCGAAATGCGGTCTTGAACTAGGGCCAGACCTCAGAGAAGCTATTAGTACTGCGCTGTTGGTGCTTGGCAAAAGCAAAGAACTTGAGTCTTTTGAACTAAAAGCCAAGCCCCAAGAGCTAACAGCTGTTTTCAGGGAGGTCTGACCCCGGTTTATCCCCTGTTCTCCCCTGTTCTCCCTTGTTTTCTCCTCAAGACTATCCTCTTCGAAGATATTCCGGTACCCGGTAAAGACCTGGTTTTGAGAGATTTTCAACGACCGGTTTTCTTGAACGGCTTGGTCACGGAGGCTTATCCTCTCTGGCGGCTCTCGTATTACTGCTTGAACGCCCGCGCCTAGGTTGTATTTCTCATATTCTTCTTCGCTCCGTTTTTACCGGGAATTCTACCGGGATGACATACGCGCGCAGAAAGATATAATTGGATTTAATTTGAAATTAGATTCTAGGCAAAAGGAAACGGGATTGATCGAGGGAGACAAAATAGCGCTCAGGCCGGCTACGATTGGAGACAAGCGTCTGATCTTTGAGTGGCTGGCTGAATCTGATGCAACTTGTGCTATGATGGGTCCGCCCAAGTATCCCGACGTGACGGTCCCGACATGGGAGGAGTTTTGTGGTGACTATGAGCCGTATTTCTTTGACGGCTCCCGGCCGGAACTTGGCAGGTGTTATATCATTATGGTTGGCGGCTCGCCGGTTGGGCAGATTAACTATGGTGAGATTGACAAGCGGAACCAAAGGACTGAACTTGATATTTGGATGAGTTCAGAGTCGAATTGCGGCAGAGGATACGGTTCTGATGCACTGCAAGCGCTGTGCAACTACTTGAGTCGGACTTACGGCATTGTTGAATTTGTCATCCGTCCTTCGGCCTGTAATCTCCGCGCAGTCCGTGCATATGAGAAAGCCGGTTTCAGGCTGCGGGAGATGACTGACGCCGAGCAAGAGGCGGAATACGGGCCGCGAGACTACACAGACAGTGTAGTGTTGATCAAGAGGCATCGGGAAGAAAAATGAAAATCGTAACCAAGTTGTTCAAATTTTGGCTGCCGGTCGTTTTGTGGATGGGTGTTATCTTCTTCCTTTCCGCCCAACCCAATCTAAGGACTGAGTTGGGCATTTGGGACACTGTCTTGAGGAAGGTTTTTCACGTCTCAGAGTTTGCGCTTCTGACTTTTTTGCTTTTTAGGGCCCTGAGAGAAGATGTTGATTACAGGAAAGCTCTCTTTTTGAGCCTCATTTTTGCTTTTTTGTATTCAATCTCGGATGAGTATCATCAAACCTTCGTCTCCGGTCGCGAGGGAACAGGCAGAGATTTTTTAATTGACAGCGCAGGGATAGTTGGGATGGGGCTCTACTTGAGAATTAAGAAGGGGCAACTCCGATCCCAAAATTCGAAGCGCGCGACGTAGTCGTAGAAACAGACCTTCAGGTCTGTTATGGCCAACTAGTCTTAAGCGCCAGTCGGTGCGGCAAAAAGGGAGGCCCGGTGGAGATTCCTAAAACCTTGCATGCAAGTAACCGCGATGCTTGGCGCGCCTGGCTGGATAGACATCACGAAACTGAACAAGAGATATGGCTGGTCTTTTACAAAAAGCACACCGGCAAACCCGGCGTATCTTACGAAGATGCAGTTGAAGAGGCATTGTGTTTTGGATGGATCGATAGCATCGTTCGAAGGATTGATGATGAAAGATATGCTCAAAAATTCGGTCCCCGTAAGGCCAACAGCAAATGGTCCGAATCTAATAAGCGGAGAGTACGAAAAATGATGGAAGAAGGCAAAATGACGGCGGCAGGATTGGCAAAAATCAGCGGCTTGGACCTCACATGAGTAGCTCTTGGGATGCAGCACTAGTACTAAAGACCGAAATTCCTTTTTTGTTTCCCCAAAGTACTTCGTTATCTGATAAAATATACATGCATTTAAGAGAGGGGATAGGTGAACAAAAGTGGATCTACACGATGCCTGGGAAAAGGCCGCAAAAGAAACCGAAATTGTAAGATGCAGGAGGCAGTTGCTCTCTCCTTCAAGGACTGAGGAGCTATCTTATGTTTTTTTGTCTGAATCGGAAATAAACCTCGGCGATACTCTTGTTAGAAAAGGCAAGGTGTTTATCGATAAGCCTTCAATCATTCTTCCGTTTCACTGTCCAAGGTTTGAAGGTTTTGGTTTTGACACGGACTTCATGGCCAGCGACGAGCTCATCAGGACTTTTCTGCTGGTAAGAGGAGTCACTTTGCCTTCCTTCGACTTCACCAACGAGATCGCCGGCATGGATTTGCAGGACGGCTCGCTGGACAATGCCGTCGACCATTTTCGGAGAGAATTTGAGCGGACAGAGGATATTGACACGTCGCTCATTGTCGGGCCAGGCGATTGCTACCAGTTCTCGATTCTCGTCTTTGTCTCAGCGATGGTCGGCCGGTCCGCATCAAGCGATCTTGAAAAACTCATGATTGACCTCATGAGAAGAGGACCGCTCAACAATTAGTCGGTGTACGACCCGGCAGAACCAACGCGGGCCCACACGCCTCCTCCTTTTACAAATCCAAACATCGCAAAAACCGGGGTCAGATCTTGTGAAGCTGACCGGGAACTCATGATTAATACCAACTTGTACCATATTGTAGCGACAAAGCTTGCTTTGTCCTGCGCATCACAAGCAGAGCAAGCTCTGCGGCTACGTTCTCCGTCGGCCTGTTGTGTTTTGACATCGGTTGCTTCAAGCATGAGAGAGATACTTGATTGCGCGGCCTGAACCCCGGCTTGACCTCCAGCGACTATTGCCGACCTATTACCGGACTTTGGATTGAAGGAATTACTGCTAACCTCACGAAGTTAAGACCAAAGGAATCCGATTACAAAAAAGCATCGAACAAGAGGGGAGGCAAAAAATGGATCGGAACCCCCTTGACTACCAAAGATATCTGGTTGCTGCTGCTATTGGGGCTGTTGCAGGCGGTCTTGCCGTTGCCCTTGCAACAAGAGCTTTTCCCAAGATGATGTCGGGAATGATGCGCAACATGATGTCCAAGATGAGAGAGAGTGGCTGCAACCCGGCCGAGATGTGACAGCGAATGATGGCGAGCTTCGGTGAAGCCGGAGATACTTAAGATCAGCTATTAGTAATTCGCTGTTAGCGCTTGGCAAAACCAAAGACTTGAGAGCTTTGACGAATAGCTAAGCAACAACAGCCAACAGCTGCTTTTGGAGGATGAGCTGTCTGAACGCAAAAGTCTCTAAACCGGCGATCTGCGCCTTGCTGGCAACAGTCTCCCTTTTTGCAGCGGGTTGTGTTGTAACCAGCAGGCTTCATAGTGAATCGCGATTGGTTGAGATCGGCAGTGCGAGGTCCGTCCGGGTTGAAATAAGGATGGATTCCGGCAAGTTGAAAGTTGCCGGCGGGGCGGAGGATCTCCTGAATGCTGACTTTAAGTACAATGTTGCTTCTTGGAGACCTAGGATCAAATATGAGTTGATCGACGACCACGGCAAGCTCGCTGTCGAACAACCGCACGGCGTGAGGGGTGCCGCCCTCGGCAAAGTTGTCTACAAATGGGACCTGCGTCTGCGAGATGACGTTCCTCTGGACTTAAGTGTTAAGCTGGGTGTCGGCCGGAGCGACCTGCAACTCGGTGGGCTATCCCTGGAAACACTCGATATCCAAACGGAAGCCGGTAACGTCAACGCTGATCTAGTTGGCAGCACATCATTGACTCAGCTCAATGTCGAACAGGGTGCCGGCAATTCCGAGATTGACCTAACGGGACGCCGGGAGAAAGACCTTAATGTCAACATCAGGAGCGGTGTTGGCGGGATCACCATGCGATTGCCGACAGACGTCGGCGTTAGGGTCAATATAAGGCACGGAATCGGAAAGGTCAACGCAAACAGCCTGACAAAGAAAGGCAAAACGTATGTCAATGAAGCCTACGGCCGGTCAAATGTGACGATAGACGTTGACATCATCGGGGGCGTCGGCGAGATCAATCTCAAACCGGCTGACTAGTTGTTAGAGACTCTTCACCGCTTCAGCCGTTTTGACCCTGGTTGCCGTCAAAGCGGGTAATAATCCCCCGGCAAGGCCGATCACTACCGACAAGATGATCCCTAGCAGCATTTCTCCATGTAGTCAATAAAACCGCGAAGGGAGTCCAAGATGAATTGTTTGTTCACCGAATAATAGGTCTCTTTGCCCTCCTTTCGGGTCTTCAACAGCCCCGCTCTCTTTAGAATCCCCAGATGATGCGAGATGTTGGGCCGGCTGAGATTAAAGTGGCCGGTTATCTGGTTGACGTTGAGTTCTCTTGCCTGCCCGATCACTGTAATCATTTTCCGCCGCGTCTCGTTGGATAAGGCGATCAAGAATTCTTCAATCGATCTATGTGTGTTTTCCATGCAAATCCACCTAAGATGTTGTCTGTTGTGCTGTCTTTTGCGCTAAGCCGGCGTGCCAAAGAGGATTGATGCCCCCGCGGCACGGGTTGATATGTTTAAACCTATCACCGGCACAGCCATTTGTCAAGTCTCTCCGGTAGGTTTTTTGTTTGCTTAGCAATACGACAAAGTCTAAAATTGGGACTTGGACAGTAGTCATGACGGTCCAATACAATATCTTTCCAGCCTGTTCCGAATGCTAATGAGGATCAGCCGGATGAAACGCACAGTATTCTTGCTCGCGATATGTCAGGCGCTTCTCGTAACGGGAAACGTGGTTCTTATTTCAACTGCTGCCCTCTTGGGCTTGGGGTTATCCGCCCGCCCGGCTTTGGCTACCTTGCCCGTCGCGGTATACTTTCTTGCCATCATGTTGACAACCATACCGGCTTCTTTTCTAATGCAGCGGATCGGGCGGAGACTTGGTTTTGCCTTGGGCGCTTTGATTGGTACGGTTGGGTCCGGCCTTGCCGCGTTCGCGGTCACCGGTCGGAGTTTTGCGTTGTTCTGCGCCGGAGCAGGTCTACTGGGTGTTTTCAACGGCTTTGGCAACTACTACCGTTTTGCCGCCGCCGAGGCTTCCACGGACGACTATCGCAGCCGCGCCATCTCCTACGTGATGGCGGGTGGTGTCGTTGCAGCTTTCGCCGGCGCGAACCTCGCCAATTGGACTCGCAACCTTTTTGAGGGAGTTGAATTTGCCGGAAGCTATATGGCTCTCATCGGAATCTGCGGTTTCGCCGTTGTCATCTCCCTTCTCCTGGGTCTCGGCAAGCCAAGCGCGGAGGAATTCGCCGACACGGGACGCCCGTTATTAACCATTGCAAGCCAGCCTGATTTTGTGGTCGCTGCTCTTGGAGCGATGCTGGGCTTTGGCATCATGGTTCTTCTAATGACCGCCACTCCGCTTGCCATGAAGACGCATTTTCACACTTTCGGCGAGACGGCGTTTGTGATTCAATGGCACGTGCTGGGGATGTTTGCCCCCGCCTTCTTTACAGGTCATCTCATACGCCGCTTCGGGGTTCTCAACATCATGTTTGCCGGAAGTCTGCTGGCCGGTTTTTCAGTTGCAGTGAATATGATGGGAACACAGGTCATAAACTTCTGGCTGGCTCTCGTCGCTCTCGGTGTAGCCTGGAACTTCCTCTTTGTCGGCGGAACCACCTTGCTCACCGAAACCTACCATCCGGAGGAGCGAGCCAAGACACAGGCGATGAACGACTTTCTTGTATTCACGACCGTAACGGTTGCTTCTTTGTCCGCAGGTGTGCTCTTAAGCCGCTTCAGCTGGCGAGCGGTCAATTTGGGCGTGATTCCTGCAGTAGCGGTGATCATGGTTTCCGTGCTCTGGCTGAAATACAAACGCGCCGAGGCCTAGAACGGAAAGCAAATCGAAAATCTAGAAAGTCCCGGCAAAAGAGCCCGGTTCAAAAGAGCATCAACTCTATGGTCATTGTAGTCGTGGCCCAGATGACGTCGGTTGCCATGTGTGCCGTGCAGCTGGAATCCAGCAAGAGGGAAGCATTCGCAGGAAATTCTTCATTGGCCGACCATACAATAAGCACAATCGGAAGATTTGGAAAGGGAGCGAGTTTGAGGGAGACATCCCCATACTCAAGGCGGATACCGCTGAGCTCTCCGCCCTTGGCGAGGAATCCTTGCCGGTCATTGCCGAATCGTTCGCCGATTTTGTCCAAAGGAAGGACATGGGTACCCCGCACGAAAATGTCCCCGCCAGGTAAGGCCGATGGCTTCATCA
>Ga0214473_10000589_pt1 | contig 50634 bp, 37 predicted proteins | sample RVTome_7_FD_203509 | JGI IMG/M metagenome (GOLD analysis project Ga0214473, IMG submission 203509) | Soil microbial communities from uranium-contaminated site in the Upper Colorado River Basin, Wyoming, United States - RVT98D197 | ecosystem: Environmental > Terrestrial > Soil > Contaminated >...
GGCAGCTCCCAATCTAAACTACGTCCCGAATCCTAACTACACAGGCCCTGACAGCTTTACCTACAAAGCAAACGATGGAAAGGCTGACTCTAACACGGCAACGGTAAGCATAACGGTAAATTCTGCAAATGATCCTCCGACTGCAAGCAACAAAGCGGTATCAACAGCTGAAGATACTCCCGTAAGTATCACGCTTAGTGCGACTGATCCGGACGGAGATCCGCTGAGCTATTCAGTTGTGACAGGACCAAGCCATGGAACTATCACAGGGGCAGCTCCCAATCTAAACTACGTCCCGAATCCTAACTACACAGGCCCTGACAGCTTTACCTACAAAGCAAACGATGGAAAGGCTGACTCTAACACGGCAACGGTAAGCATAACGGTAAATTCTGCATCGGCATCCAGACGGACCGCCACATTTGGCCTTGATGGCGGAGATGCAACCTGGAATGAGAGTGCCAACATGATTCACGGAATGAAATTCATCTGCACGGATAGCGCCACATTGACCAAGCTAAGGCTGCTCGTTGATGATGCCACGCCAAATGGCAATGCTAGGGTAGCCATCTACACTCATGATCTCGCACATAACTTGCCTGAAAGCCTGCTCTGGCGAAGCAAAAGCACATCGGTCAGTAATGGCTGGATGGAATGGAATACTCCACGAATCAATCTGACTGCAAATGCTGAGTATTGGCTTGTCTTCAAAATGAGCGCAGCCAACGGCATAAGAAACAGAACCAATGCAGGAGACCATGTATGGTGGCGCTCCCGGTATGGGAAGTGGCCAATCGTGTTCAATGATTTTCCTGCTGGTTTGGACAATGATCAATATGTCATGCAGGCGGTCTCTATATATGAGTAATAAGGTAACTGTGAATCGTTGGATCGATAACGTACAATATCTTTCGCACATTTGAAAAATGGTGGCCTCAATCTGGTTTAATTAGAAGTTGAACCGACAACCAAAAACCAGAGAGGAGACGACCATGAATAAGTCTACACCAAAAAGCCAGCCTCAAGCTTCTCAGGCAGCTCAAGAAACTAGGTATTTGTCCAAGACAAGACCAGAACAGAGACCATAGGAGACATCGGTGATACCGGAGATGTCTTACCACCGTGAAAGGTCGCATCCATATCCAAACTATGTCATCCCTCACGATTTGAGGACTCTTAGCTCCTCGCCAACACATCCTAGGAGGGCATCCATCTTACCGGATAAGACGGTTGACTCCAAAGGCGCTCTTAAGGTGCTCGCCCGAAAGCTCTCAACTTCTTGCTCTTCCTATGATAGCAATAACGTAGAACAAAAAACCCGCGAGTATGAATAAAGCTATTGATTGAAAGTTAGATCTATAATATGCTGCCACCAGAAGCCTTCCGAATCCAGAACCTGATAAGTATCTATCCCTAAGTTCTGAGAGCATTCTGATTGCAAAAATTCTGAAACCACCTCGATCAAGAATCCTTTTTGAGATATCCACTTTCCTCAAACCCTTGTTTCCATAAGTAATTGATATGCGCCTTGATGAATTCGGAGGGATATCTACGTTTAGCTTTAGGTAGCCATCTTTGACAACATGAGGAAACCTCTTTCCATCAACAGCTACATTTATAATCGGAACATCTAGCATCTCTTCCCTGTTAATATGGTAGCGCCTAGTATTGTCATAATGGTTTTCCAAAATCAGGTTGTTCGTGCACATCCTAATATCCATGTTTCCATTATCATTTAGCTTTTGGAGATAAAGCCTTTCCATAATATAATCCAGACTTTTCCATTTGGGCTTGGTGGCAAGGTTGTTAACCTGATCAGCGACTTTGTTGAAGGCACCCATTCCCGATATAAAATAGTCCTGGTGAGCATAGAACAGCGCTGGTTTATCTAGGAACAGGTCAAAAATGATCGGATGTGCAGTTCCATTAGGTGGGACATAGCGCCGTTGGAGCAATGGGAAGCCCATGTAGTCTAAAATAGCAGGATACATATTATAGTCAAAATCTTCTGGCCGCCGGGCGCCAATGGGCACATCCCGTGCGTTAACTGTTCCGCCAAGATTAAGTTCCTTGAGCGTGTGGATAGCTTCTATTGAACCGAGCTGTCGAGGAAAAATCATCACCTTGCTGTAAGCTAATCCCGTCCTTCGGTGAAACTCCTCCATTCGGGACAGTGATTGAGAGATATCCTTCTCTATCTCTTCCTCCGATGCACGTTGGGATAATTCGCCCGAATCGTGATCATTGCCATGTATTGCTATAGAAAATCTTTTTGAATGCTTTGAGAGGAGGCTTACCACTTTATTCTGAAAGCGATCATAATTCCAAGCAATGAAGGCAATTGTGACATGAAAATTATTGTGCTCCATCTCCTTTAAGAGTTTAAAAAAACTCAGATTGCCGTATGGTTCAACTAGCCAGGGATCATCGATTGTAAAGTTCGCAAAATCCTGCTTGCGATGCCAGGCTTTTTCTCCTCCTGCATATTTTACAAACATCATCAGTGGTACTATTTGAGAAAATCTCTCGGGTCTGTAGAGCTGGAGCATCCCAACCGTTTCAAGGTTTAGCATTTGTTTCGTTGATAATAAAAAAATATTGCCAGATCCTCTCTTGTAGCTGGCAAAAATGGGAAATTCTTTCCCACTTTTAGTCAACACGGTAATGATTGGCTCTGTTTTTCCTTCCACCTTCGGAGAGAATGTGTAATCTGCACATAATTCCGGCAAGTAATCTAGTTTGACTCCTGTAAACTCCAAGGTTAGGTCAGGAAGTCGATCAGAAACCTTGTACACCTTCGGGTCTTTTATTAACTTCGCACTGAAGATACTCTCGAGCCCTAACTGGGGTAACGAAGCTCCGACATCTGCCAGATCGTAGATAAGTAAGTTTGTGCCCATTCGCACTAGGTCTTCTAAAAGAGCCTTCTCGGCATCCACAAGATCTTCCAGAGTAGGTAGGCTCACTCCAACTGCAAGCGGATACGGCCTAGAACGGCCACTTAGGTCACTCTGATTAAGGGTGTGATTTGAAATATCTATCGTTCTAACGCTTAGTCCATAGAACTTGGCTATCTTTCGAAAATTAACATCAGAATTGCTCTGGCGAGATCTTGTTAAGAGAAGAACATCCTGGCTATTATTCGCCCGTGCCTGTCCTCCACAAATGGATACAAAGAAGGCTAGTGCAAATACGATGATGGATAGATAATAGCGGGTCCCATTTTTCACAAAGGCACGTGCCTCGCTCCAAATTCGGCCCAGTATCTTGTGAATAAGGCTGACATATATTTCTTGAATTTCTTAAACAACCTCCCACATGTACTTTTGATATTCGTCACAAGTTCGTTTGAGAGCACCCTTGGCTTTTTAGAGCTTAAGCAAGGCCCCGCAACATCTTTGCGCCATTTCTTCAGAATCACTAGGCATAGAACACGCAACGTTGTCCTCACTGAATATTCCTTCTGCCGCCTCTATTCTCGAAACAACAGCTGGACTTTTGGGGCAGCATGTTCAAACAACTCGGAACGGAAAGCCAAATCCGCATGTAGGTCGTTCCCAAGTACGCAACGCCGTTCGTCCTGGAGACAGCTGCAGGCGCTCTGTTCTCCTCGATGTATCCTCTGAAAAAACGTTTCCCCAACCCCAGTCGTCTGCAAGCTTCTCTAAAACAATTCTTAGGTTCGGGCCGGCGGGTGAGCAAAACTTGAAAAACAAATTACTCGAACGTCACTTCTCAATCTATCAACAACCCTGACAACTATTTGCACTTCAAGACAGATTGAGTCATTCCAGACAAGCCAGACAACTACTTTCTATCCTTTTGTATGTACTCATATGCTTTGAGTAAAGATTTCTTGGAATGACCCCACGAAAGAGCCTCTTTGATCCGCCTCCGACCATATTCTCCCATGTTCCTGCGTCTTTCCTCATCTTCTAATAGCTCTTCGATCTTGCAAGCAAAATCCTCAACGCTATTGGGGACAGCATATATGGCTGCCTCTTTTGCGGTAATATGAGTTTCTGCCAGGTCGTAAGCAACGACTGGCCTTCCCGCAGCCATGTAATCCATAACCTTGATGAAGGTAGAGTGGTCATTAAGGGGATTTTGCGGTTCGGGAGCCACACACACGTCTGCGGTCGACAGAAGTTTCCAAAGCAGCTTATAATCCGAAATCCAACCCGTAAACCCGAAGTGTTGGTCCAGTCTTAGATTACGGATCATTCTTCTAAGCCCGCCCAAAGAAGCTCCACTACCGACCACCAGAAAATATATATCATTTCTTCCTTTCCGGATAAGCTGGCTTGCCGCCTTCACTAGGTAATCAACGCCATCCTGTGGTGATATCTCTCCCATATATAGAACAAGAAACCTGTGATTTCTTTTGAAGGAGGGATCCGGCTCAACGTCTTCTTGTATTTCGATGGGTCCGTTCCGAACCACGAATACTTGCTTGGTCGCCACTTCCCCGCGAGTGAGAGCGATTCTTTTGTAGGAGTCATTAGTGGCAATTACTACGTCAGCGGTTTTGTACGTTAGTTTTTCTAATAGAAGAAGAACCTTGTAGACAATTCTGCTTGGTCTTGAAAATCGGGAAAGGTAAAGCTCCGGACATAGGTCATGCTGATCGAAAATAAATCGTTTTCCCAAGATTTTATGGATCATACCGATTAGAAAGAACGTATCCGGAGGATTGCAGGCATGTATCACATCAAATCCAGGATTGATTAGAACCCTTAAGGACAGAACAAACGTGGAAATCCATGAGTAAGAGTACTCAAGAAGATAGGATACGATTCCCAAGCTCGGAGCAAGAGATGCGTAGCTGAATACGCGTACTCCGTTCGCCAGAGCTTTGTTTTCAACAACGTCATTGTTTTTTATTCTGGGGCATATCACGCAAACTTCGAATCCAGCTTCCATGAGAGTGAGTGCTTCTCGCCGAACTCTTGGGTCATCCTCTATTGGCCTATTTTGAAGTAAGATTAATACTCTTCTCTTAGAGAACTTCATCGTTTATAAACCATTTGTTTAACTTCTAAATAAAGGCACTTAGTCTAACATGAGACGCTTTTGTTCACCACAAAGGAGTTTCTGTTGTGGCCCCCACTTGATTCTCCTTGGTAACGGAAACAGAGGCAGGGAAATAGTCATGGTCAAAACCGACAGCGGATCACTTATGTGCATTGAAGCCAAAGCTAACACATAACAAACCCACACGCTCTCCTGTCGAAAGTTTTAAACTCTCCAGAACAACGGTGAGACTCCATGCTTCTTTCGATATTTTCCAAAGTTTACCTCTGGTCTAGTGGGTTCGAATCGGTCAAGGCTATCCCCTGCTGCGAGACCATTACAATTGTGCCACACTGAACTCAACAGCCGAATGAGCAAATGTGGAAGGAAAGGCTAGTTAGCCTATCGGATTGCAGCAGCTGGTATGAACAGGCTGCGTCACAGACAAACGCATGAAAAGACGTCTCACTCGCCCAAACAGCCTCCCTACCGATGTTCTTCCCAAAGGGATAGCCTGTTGCCTGACAGGGAGGCCCGCTGAAAGCGGGCCTCTGTCCTGCCACTAATGGGGTCAAGTGCTGGTCCGCCCACCTTGAGCCCTTGCTAGTCTAGAAACCAGGACCACCGACCTGGTTGGCTGTTTCGAAAGCCCTCTTCGCCGTTGCGATCTCCCATTGACCAGGATCCGGAGAAATCCCTACGGCGTCCCTATAGATGCTGATGACTTGAGCTAGCGTATACGGGTACGCGATCCCGGAGTCGGCATTCACTAGAGCTGCGGCCGCGTGGCGGTTAAGAGCCATGAGGTCGCCACCTGACACGCTTAAAGCTTCTAGGAGCGTCTTGGTGTCGGCCAAACCTGTACGAGCCTCCCCGGCCCCAGGCGCGAACCCAAACGTGGCGTTGAAATAGTCTGTCGTCTGGATTGTTGTTGTGACGTCATCTGTGCCAACGCCATCCCAGAACTTCGTCCACTTCTTCCAGTAGCCTGGGGTGTAGCCTTCATGCCCCACAGGTTTGTTGACAAAGGTGAACGTGTACGTGTAGGTCGGGTAGAGGTCAAAGTCAACTATTTGGGTCTGCGGAGTGGGGTCTATCTCATAGCCTTCTGGAGCAGCTATCTCTGTTATAGTGTAGGGGCTCCCTCCGGGGTTGGAAAGAACACCCTGTAGCAAGATGACTCCATAGGCAAGATCATGATCGTTTGGGTCATTGTCTTCTACTACAAGGTCTTCTGAGCCATAATAAATGGTTGGATGAATGTTGAACTTTGCTCCCGGAAGGTTTATGACGTTTCCAGCGTCATCCACCTTCAAGATCCTGATCTGGCCAGTGGCACAGGCTAGGGCTCCCGTTCCTGCTATCAAAACTATCGCTGTTGCGGTTATTAGAACTGCAAGAACAGCGACGCTCACAAACCTTAATCGCAGGGGTCTTTTGTGTCTCTTAGTTTTCATTACTTCTCACCTCCTTTACCCTTGGTTTCTAGAAATCAGCTTTTTTAGATTTTCATATCCCTCCTTTACTAGTATAGTTCTTGAAAATAACTCACCATTCTTGGCCTCATGCATTGCGACTTAACAATCCCTTTTGTTTGTGAATAGCCCGTTGCAAAACCGATAGCGAAACCCACAGCATCGCAATGGCTACTACTACTACTTAGGGTTTCTTAAACATTCGGTAAATCACGAGTAAGCATATGGATTGAATGGTATCCTATGTAATATGTAGCCACTCCCTGCTTTGCTCTTCCTTTGAGCGCTCCGCCAGCATAACCCGTGGGGGTTGGTGTTAGCTCATCAAAGCTTCTGGCCTCGCACCTAAGCATCCGAGCTTTGACCTCATCGATGGTGTCCCGGCATAGACGAGTACCACGCTACGTATATCTTCTCAACACTCTCTCCTGTGAGCTTTCATTGGCCACCGTGTATACGAACGGGTTTCTGCTCAAGTGCCAGTTTGTTCTCACTGTGTACGTAGCAAGGATCATTTGCCATTCCAAGCTTTGGATTACCAGCAAACCTCTCAAAAAGGCCCGCGAAATACGTAGGGCTAATCACGAATGTTGACTTCTTCCATCCAGTTATGGTTTGTGGTGTGCTTGTCCATGACGCCCAACGTTCGATCAATAGAAACCATCATTGATAATTATCCGCCTGCGCGGTTCGAGCGCTTGTGAAACCATTGACGCTATGGTTTCTTCGATGTTGCTTCCTCATCCTTCACAGAAGAAATCACAATATGCTTTGCTTGACCCAGGCTATAATCACCTATTTTGAGACACTACAGCGACAAATATTCTTGCCAAGTCACGGGAAAATCGCTCCGAGTTGTAATGTGTTTTCACCAGCTCTCTACTACGCCGACCCATTTTATCTACCTCCTCAGGATGATTAAGTAAATATTTCATGGCACGGGCTAATTCCTCGATATTTTCTGGCTCAACGAAAATCCCACATCCCTCGCGCTCGATGTCCAGATCAAGCGTCTCTAGCCTGCTCATGATTATTGCCTTCCCCATGGCCATCGCCCCCATCAGAACACCCATCCCACGTGTCTTCCTTGTCTTCTTTAACGGAATAATGACGAACTTGGCTCTGTTGTAAAGTTCCAAGAGCTGGCGATATGAGAAGCCAGCGGTGAGAATATTAACGTTCTTTAGGCACACAGTGGATCTAAACACGTCCTGCACGTTGCGAGGATAGCAGACTATCTCAAGATGATCTTGAACACCTTCCATGGCTCGGCACAGCGTAAGGTAGTCTCGATCCTCCTTACCAATGCTTAGGATGTACTCACCCTTCTCAAATCGTGGCTGATAAAAATCCAAGTCTGCCCCCCACTCAAAATATTGCAGTTTCTCCTCGCGCACTCCTAACTTGACAAAACGCTTATAGTCACTATGTGCCCAGTAAAGAATCTCGCTTGCGCCACGAAAGGCAATTGATGCCAGAGCACGCTCAACCTTCGAGTTGACGCCGCCTAAGGAATGGCATTGGATAACCAGAGGCGTCTTGACTAGGGATAGACTTCGCAGGAAAGAAAGCACCATACCCTGATTGGGACCAGTAGCGAACACGAGGTCATACTCACGCAATAGGGGTAGCGACCTCAGCTGTTGAAGGACATCCCACCTACCACCTCGCTTTATGATTTTTGCGAGGAACCTGCTTCTTCCTCGGGAAACAAAAGCTGTTTCGATACCATACCTGGACAGTCGATTGAGCCCATACATGACGTTATCGCAGAAGTTTTGTTCCCGCCAAAGCCTGTAGCCCTCTTCAATTGAATAATCGAATAGATACAGGACCTTCATCTCGATTGCTCCCTGCCAGTCTCCTGTTCTTCACATGCTGGGGCAACACACGCAGATTTAGAGGTTATTGCTCAGAAAGACACGATGCCAGATTTCAAAGAGAAACAGACAGTAGATCTGCCTGCCGAAATCCTGGCGGCCATTCATATGTTCGTCCAACATCCACTGGACACCTCGGGTATCCAGAAAAGACCGGCTTCCCGCTGCGGGATCCAATAGCATTTCTCTTACATGATTGCTCATCTTATTGCGAACCCAGTCGTTGATGAGGTGTGCGAAAAAACCGGTCTTCCTCTTCTTAAGCGTCCGTCTGGGCAAGAGGGGACATGCAGCTTTTCTGAGAATATATTTGGTGGTAAAACCGCGAAGTTTCAAATCTGAGGGCATTGCCGTGCAGAACTCCACAAGCTTGTAGTCTAAAAACGGAACCCTCACCTCGAGTGAATTCGCCATAGACATTTTGTCGAAGTAAGTGAGTAGATCATCAGGAAGAGCAAGTCTGCTATCTAGGAACAACAGCGTAGACAAAGAATCTGTAGACTGAAACTCACCGAGGTAGGAAGAAATCAACTCACGGAGAAGTGTTCCATCCTCGCGATCTGATTTCAAGTCAGGATGGAGAATTCTAGACTTTATCTGTGGAGAGAATACCGTCAGACTCCGTGCGTACCATTCCGCCAAATTGGATTCCCCAAGGGTCCACGCTGCTTTTTTCAGCAGACTTGCCCTAGGAATCCTCGTCACAGCTGACGCAATCAGATTTTCACGGACAAACGCTGGCAAAAGCCGGTAGTAGCCATCTATTCTGTTTGCTTTGTATCTGCGATAACCCGCCAGGAGCTCATCGGCACCTTGGCCGGCGAGAGCCACTGTCACGTGTTGCCTAGCTAACTGGCAAACATAATAGAACCCTATTGCTGATAGATCTGCGATAGGCTCATCCATATGCCAAACTAAGCGCGCAAACGTCTCTATGTCCAGATCAAAGCTGCTTGAGAGTTCGTAATGGTCTGTCCCCAGATGACTAGCAACCAACCGCGCATCTTCGAGTTCGTTCCTCTCCTTATCCCCTTCGAACCCAACAGTGAAAGTCCTTAGGGGCTCAAAGGTGCCCTGAGCTGCCAGGGCTGTGATGGCACTGGAATCGATTCCACCGCTTAGCATAACTCCGAGGGAGACATCGCTCACTAGCTCAAGCCTTACTGCTTCTTCGAATAGCGTAAGAAATCGCTCAGCATAGAATGATGCGGGCCTTTTGTTCTTGACAGATTCTGAAGCAAACTGCCAATATGGCCTAATCCTAGTCTGACCATCTTCCCATCTCATTAGATGAGCGGGCAAGAGCTTACTAATTCCCCTGAACATTGTCCGTCTGCCGGGGACATATCCAACACAAAGAAATAGATCAAACGCCTCAAGGTCAACTTCCGGTTGGATAAGTCTACTCGCCAGTAGGGACTTGACTTCTGAGCCAAAAATTAGTCGCTTACCGTCAATGCTATAGTATAGTGGCTTTACTCCCAGTCTGTCCCTAGCCAGAATGAGCGTCCGCCTCTTTTCGTCCCATAGGGCAAGGGCAAACTCTCCTCTTAGAGAACGTACAAACTCCTCGCTATGCTCTTCGTAAAGATGGACTATAACCTCAGTATCTGAGGAGGTGTAGAACTCATGTCCTTGCGCCTGAAGAGTTCGGCGGAGTTCTTTGAAGTTATATATCTCGCCGTTTAGAACTGTCCATACAGTCTTGTCCTCATTGTGGATCGGTTGATGCCCGGTTGCCAAATCGATTATGCTTAGGCGTCGTACTCCCAAGCCTACACTCTGATCGACATAAAAACCTTCATCGTCTGGACCACGGTGAGCTATTTTGGCCGTCATTCTCTTCAAGAGATCTCCGTTGACAACGGATTCGCCGTTTTTAGCAGCCTCTAATACACCACATATACCACACATTTTGCTTTTTCCTCTAAAAGAAGATGTACCTCTACTTGAAGCCGCTGACTCCGACACCGCTTGCTGCCCCAAACACGATCTCAGCCTCAGTCTGCGAAGAGTATGGGATTAAGTAATCCATTGATCTAATTCCCCTAAAGCCCTGGTCTCGGAACCAACCAATAACTTCATCCAGCGTATGACGGCTGTCGAATTCTGGGGAGAGGGTATCGAACCAGGTGAAGCAGATTTCCTTGTATGACCTGGAACGCGCTTTGCTTGCATCTCGGATTGTTTTGGGTCTTAGCGGCCTGAACTTTCCTACAAGCCGGTATAATGAGAGGGCAGCATATGATGGCAGAGCAATAACCCTGCAAAATAGAAACAACGCTCCGCCAGAAAGCCTTGGTATAATCCGAAGTCTGCGTAGCACATCGACTGTAAATCGGAAGGGGTTCGTTTCTTTTGAATACACCCAAATATACATTTTTCCGCCATTCTTAACCATCAAGCTTAATCTTTCATGTGCCAATCTGGCATTAGGCGTATGATGGATGACGCCGTTGCTCCACACGTAATCGAAGGTTCCTTGCCCAAAAGGCAAATCAAATATGTCTGCTCGAATTATGTGAACATTAGGCAGACTCCTGCAATGCTCGTAGGCAACTACAGCTGCCTCGCTGATATCAACGCCAACCACTTCTCTTGCTCCAAGTTCTCCCAGCATCCTGGTTAGTTTCCCACAACCACATCCCGCGTCTAGAATACGTTTGCCTTCTATATCTTCCTTTGATATTCCCATTGAAGAAAGAAAATACTTTATTTCTTGTTCTGCGGTACGCCCATATAACGTTTGTTCTTCAAAACGGCTCTCGAAATATTTCCGCCACTGGAACCCAAAGCTTTCTGCAACAGTCTTCATCTCTCCTAGATCTTGCACCATTCTCGGGATGCCCTCAATGAGAGCGAAAGTCCTACTACATTCAGGACAAAACAATCGTGCAGATAATAGCTCGTCATCAAGAACCTTTGGTTCAACCATATCCAAATTTCCTTGACACTTGGAACAGACTAGCAATTCTAATAAATCGCTTTTCACGATGCGGCTCCTTCGAACTTCTGACAGCTAGCAAGCTTTCTTGTTGCACATTTAATCATTTCTTTTCACTTGCCCCTTTTAACCTGAGGATTTGAAATACTCTTCCCAATTGTTTTCTTCGTAAATACTTTCTAAACTCGGTATCCTCGATTCTTCCTATACCTCTAAAGTAACTGCTAAAAAACCCCCATAGTAGAGCCATACCAGCTATAGCATAGGGCCGATCTTGCATCCTCCAGATTCCTCGAGCCAATACATAAATTGGATGGGACCCCTTTACAAAAGCGCTTCGGCCATGTTCAACTTTATTTCTTATGACATGAGGCTTAAGATGTAGAAAGGATACATCCTCAAACGAAATTACTTTCCAACCCGCCATTTCGGCCTTTACTTCATCAATTCCATCCCAGCCCCAAGCCCTGACCAGCCCACCAATTTCTTCAAAACACTGTCGTCTGTAGACCCGAGTGGCTCCAAAGGCCGAATCTCTAGAAACTCTCATCTTTACAAGCCTGTTGTCGCGCATCTCATAGCCATATCCACTGGCTATCCCCAAGTTTGGCATAACCTCAAACTTGCTTAATAGTCTTTCAAAAAAATCGGGATCAAACATGACATCCCCATCAAGTTTCACAATATACTCAAAGTCTGATGCTGACAGAGAAGCATAGCCTGCGTAGAATGCTCCAACAACCCCATCGCCTCGGCGTGAATAGCCCCGATCACCCCTGGTTATTACCCTTGCCCACGAGCAACCGTACGTCTGTTTCATTATGATCTTCGACGTGCGGTCAGTAGACCCATCGTTAACGATGACCCATTCCTGCGGCTGAATTGTTTGTGAAAGAACAGCATTCACAGTTCTTCCTATGAACTCTTCTTCATTTCTAACCGTGGAGACAATGATATATTTAATATCATTATTAGCAATTCTTCTCACTTGTATTCCTCTTGTCTTAAAGCAAAATTTCTTCGCCAGGAAATCGGTGAAAGACTGGCTTGAAAACCTTTCAAATAAACGTTGAGCTTACACCTTGCTTTGCCATTTTTTCCAGAGTCAATAATGGCAGCTAGAAGCCACCCTCCGACTCGCAACAGAAGACTGAAAGAAAAGATGACTCGATACACCCAGCTTTCGGGGATGCTTTTATGCTTCCGGAAAAATCTTACTTTGCTTCTAACCAATTCAGCAAAAAGCTTTGGATCAGTTTCTGATTCACCTTGATAGTGTATGAATTGCGCACCTGGACAGTAGTAAACTTTGCCGCCAGCTCGCCAAACCCTATAACACCAATCCTTCTCCTCCGAATATAGAAAGAAATTCTCATCTAGCATTCCAATTCGATCTATTGTTTCTCTTCCCAACATCAGGACTGCCCCACATACCCAATCTACTGCTTGAGCCGTCTCGTAATGCCGCTCGTCAGAGACCACTTCGCCAAACAAACCATTTCTCGGAAATATACGGTGCAAAAAGAAACATTCAGAAAGCTGGCTGAAAAGACTAGGAAAATTCCTTATTGAATACTGGATCGAGCCATCCAGATTTAGCAATTTGCAGCCCACTGCCTCCGCGTCGGGGTAAGTCTCCATAAACTCTACTAGATTCGTTATGGCATTAGGGAGCGCAACGGTGTCGGGGTTGAGCAACAGAATGTATCGTCCTCGGCTTTTCAAAATAGCCTGATTGTTTGCTTTGGCAAAACCGACGTTCTCCGAGTTTTGGATTAGATGGACTCTTGGAAACAATTTCTTGATCATCTCTGAGTCGCTGTCCTGGGAATTGTTGTCTACAACAAAGACTTCAAAATCGAGGTCAGAAGTTTCGGCATATACTGATTTCAAACACTTACGAAGAAATTCCTTACCATTGTAATTCACGATAATTATGGATAAGTTTAAGTCATTTTCATGCATAGAAATTTATCGCTTTATCGATTTAAGTACCCTGTGGCGAAACAACCAGTCTCTGTAGGGTTTCTTGATTCTTGTGAGAATTGGCTGTTCGCCATAAACTCTCGCCATTTCAACTTCACGGTGCTTAAAATAATTCGGATATTTCTTGTGCTGACCATCGGTAGTGTCCATATGAACAACTCTTAAATCCTCAACATAACCCAAAAGGTATCCTAGACGGTTAATAGAGGCCGAAAAAGTCACATCTTGATTTCCTTTAAGTGGAAGCTTTTCATCAAAACGAAATCCACCATAAGCTTCTGCGGGTGCAACAAGAGCAATTCCACCCAAGTGTTTCGTTAGACCAATTCTGTGGCCATTAATGATTTTCCGAGCGTAGCGTGGGACGCCGCCCTTGTGCTCTCGTAATCCTTCAACATAAGGGCTCATAACGATTTTGTTGTCAAAAGCTTTCATTATTTCTAAGATTGGTTCAAGCCAGTCATCTGTTAAGATTTCGCAGTCATTATCGATTTTTATGATGAAATCATAATCGTCGCCAATCATATCCAACGCCTGATTCCAACCAATTGAAAGCCCTTTATTCTCTTGATTAAAAATTGTGTCCACTATCCGCCCTGGACGCGACTTTAGAAATTCTACCGTCCCGTCAGTTGAACCATTGTCTATCACAAAATGGTCGTAGGGGATGTGGGTAAATCTCTCCAGACTCCGCAACATCCTTTGAGTATATTCCAGCCGATCTTTGGTTAAGGTAAATATTGCTACCTTAGACTCTTGCTTCATTGCACAATCCCAACGGGTCTAGAGATACTCTTAGAGTTCAAAACAAGCGATTCGCCCAAAGCAACCAAAATAAAAAATAGATATGGTACCTGTGCGAACCCAAAAGTATCAAAAGTGGCAAGGACAACTACAAAGACAAGGCTGCTTGCCATTATGGATATGAGTAAATCTTTGTGGGGTTCTTCAGCCAAACAAGCCGACCGCCAAAAGTTGATCAAAACCCGACAAAGGAAGTAAAGGACCGCCAAAGTTCCAAGAAGTCCCGTTTCCACAAGAAACTTGAGGTACTGGTTATCAACCCAGAAAAACTTAAGAGGATCAAAAGTGCCAAAGCCTCGGCCAAAGAGGGGCTTCTTCAGGAATTCTTGCCGTATTCTCGGGTAATCTTCAAGTCTACCTGCACGATTGCCTACTTCGATTTTCTCAACGTAGGACGGCGTTAAGAAAGTGCGGATAGTACCTATAGCACCTGGAAATAACATGTGAATCAGAAAGAAGGCTGCTAAGGTAGCACCAAGGATTTGCATACGTCTTTTAGGGACTCCAACGATCAGTATTGTTAACGCTGCTACCAAGCCCACAAAACCAGTCCTTGAACCGGTTAGCACAATGGCAACTACAATTAGAGCGCACGATAACCCGAATCCCAATTTTTCCCCAGTCTTTTTAGCAGACTGCCAATAATGCCAAGCGAGGGGAGCAATCATAGCCAATAAGGCACTGAAAGCTATGGGGTGAGCTGCCGACCCAGCAACTCTTATGCCACCCCGCCAAAGTTGGCTGTTAATAAAATAAGGATCGGCTCTCAGCATGGGAACCCACTCGTGAAGATGGCGAAAGAGATTATAGCCAGATAAGCGCTCAATAATTCCAAAAATACTCACGATTGCCCCCAGCAGTACTATGAACTTGAGTGTTGATTCAACATCAACTGTGTTCTTAAAGGTAGAAATAACAAAGTAAAAAAGCAGAATAAAGGTGGCAAAGTGAAGAAAAGCTTTCACCGCTGTAGCAAACTCTTCAGTTGGCTCAAAATCAGTCAGGTTAACAATCATCGCAAGAAAAAAAGCAAGAATAAGTAACAACATTTGGACATCCAGATGTGTCTTGCGGAGCCTTAGATTGGAATCAACTAACAATGCCGTTATCCAAGAGACAAGAATTATTGCTGCTGCTAGACGATAAATCTCTATGTCCAAAAGCAGAACAGAAGGTAATTTATAGATATTGGATGGAACCAGAAGAATACTTGATATAAATAAAGCAAGCAGGGTTCTCCAAGCTAAGAGCCAGCGATGGGCTGCAACAAGGACGATCGACAGCGCTAAAGCTGGCGCAGACAAAGGCCCAACGAAGAGGGTGCCAATGGTCATAGCGGAAAACGTTGCCGTGATCAGAGCATAGATTAGTGTCTCTTGAAAAATTCCAACCGAAACTGACTCAATTTCACATTGACTGGTCTTACTACTAATGCTTATTCTTTCTCCCCATCCTTATTGCTGAGTACAGAAGCTTCCCTGTAGTCTTCTATAATCTCTAACATTGTATCCACTTTTTTGTCCCAGCTACGATGGCTAACGAATTCTTTGCATCGTTCAGGGAGACCATTCTCGCTCTTTGCCACCGATTCATTTATGAGTTGGATGAATCTATCTCCACTGCTTGCTCTTTTAATTAAGCTACCGAATTCTTCCAGCCCTGGAATGTCAGTGGTCACTACTGGCTTGCCCATGGCTAGATACTCGTAAAGCTTCAGAGGATTCATTGACATCGTAAAGTCGTTGCGTGTATGGGGTAAAATACACACATCGCAAAAATGTAGATAACCAGGTATCTTTTCGTATGGTTTTTCTCCCAAAAAATGGATGTTCGAATAGGCTTCAAGATTCTTAAAATGGTTCGGCGAAACCAAGGGGCCTATCAATACTAAGGAGCTTTGAGGCGTTTTCCTGGCAATTGTTTCCAGAATTGATATATTTACCCGTTCTTGCAGGGCACCAACATAACCAATGATTGGCCTAGGCAGCAGCGCCATTTCGGGCGGCACTTGATAGCCTCTGGGTTGAAAGAGTTCAAGATTGACCCCATTCGATATCCGATAGACATCTTTCCTATTTTGTCCGAGTTTTTTTGCCAAGCTATTGGACACGGTGAAGATGATGTCAGCCTTTTTAGCAGCTATCTCATAACCTCTCCCGGTGCTCTTCGTAATCAATTTCTTTTGAGGGTGCAGTGTCCAGTCGTCTATCGCGTCAAATACTGATAGCTTTTCACCAAGCCGGCCAATATGTTTCGCCATTAGGGGATTGCTGACCCAAAGGAGAGGATTCCTCATTTCCAGTTTCTCAACAAGCTTTCTAATCGTTTTGACCAAGTAAGCATCGTGAAGCAAGCCATTGATTCGATAATACGGCCCATAAGCTTCTTCTCGGGGACACAACCGTGTATGATCGAGCAAATACACCTTTCTCGACGCTTTTGATGAATCAAAGAGCGCCAGTTGCCTAATGTTGTTTTTTAGATCACCACTTTTCAAGACGCGGTAAATATTTATCCAAATGCTCTTAGCGGTACTAATCACTAGCATCTTGCCCACATCTGGATGCTCAGCAAGTTCCTTCGCAATGATGGCATTTCGGGTACGGAAGCCTTGTTGCTCCCATTGATGCCAGTCATTAAAACCAAACATAACAATATCAATTTTCCTCTTCATCCTCTTTACCAAGCAAAAAAGCCAGCCGAAACTGAAGTGCAACCAATATTTCTTACTTCTCGGTTTCCTTCTTTCTCTGGGGCTCTGGTTTCACTGGTTCTGCAATTAACTTTGTTCCCTCAAGCCCAACCGGGTCTGCTCAAGATTTTCCATGACAAAGGCAAGCGCTGCAGTTGACATCAGGAGGGATAGAAATACTAATAATGCAATCTCCCACTTTCGTGATTGCTGAGCCTGGGGTAGCGAAGGAGGACCTAGTTTGCGTATTGTCACGCGGTCTTCAAGAGGAGTCTTATTTGCCTTTTGCTCTGCGCGAATGTAGCCAATAAAGACATCTGCTGCAGTTTCTGCCAGCTTCTGAATATGTCGCGGATCCCGACCCTCCACTGTTATGTTTACAAGCGGCGTACCTTCAGGGGCACTGGCAATCATACTTCCTTGGATTGAGCCCAATTTCCTTTTTATTTTTTCTTGTACTATTTCGCTCATGATCAGGGCTGGAAAACTCTGTGCTAGTACTACAACCGGTCGTAAGTCGGATCTAAGATTTCCATATGCAAAACCAGGTTCGTCAAGGAGCAGCTCGATGGAGGTCTCATAAGTAGTATAGGACTGGGGCTCATAACTCCAGGAGCGTGTAGGTAGATCAACGTGGATTTTGTACAAGGATAAGCCTGCCAGCACCACACCTGCGAAGAAGCCTAGGCCCAATAGCCATTTTCTCTTCCAAAGTACAAGCAAAGCATGAGTTAAATCCAATTTTTTCCTCCTAATTTCTCAAGAGAATCTTCTTCCACCATATTGACGGACGGAGCTTCAAGTAGTTCACAGTAAACTTGCTCCAGTTTGCCAGCTTCATGAAAAATATTGTAATTTTTTTCAACATGCTCTCTTCCTGCCAAGCCCATTTTCCTCCGCAATTCAGGATGTTCGAGCAATAATAGAAGCTTTTCAGCAAGAGCATCTATGTCTTTTTCTGGAACCAGAAAGCCACTTGTACCATCCAAAACCACTTCCGGTATGTCAGCATGATAAGTAGATAGGATTGGAAGGCCGGATGCTTGAGCTTCAATGAGAACAGTGGGGGCTCCTCCTTCAGAATCCCCATCGCTGGCAGTAAAGCTAGGCGCCATAAAAATTTGAGCCTTATTTAGCTCCGCTCTATAAAACTCATGATTTTGATAGCCAAATAATTTAACTTTGCCATCTATCCTTAAATCTTTAATCAAATCCTCCAGCTTTTTTCTTAATATTCCATCCCCGATTATATGCAGTTCAATATTTTTAAAATAATCTAAGGCTCTCTCGAAAGCCTGGATGCCGATCTCAATGCCCTTTTTTTCAACAAATGAACTACACATAAGTATTATTGTAGTCTCGTCTTCGTTTACACTAGTTCGAGTTTTAGAATTAAATTTATCGAGATCGATTCCGATATGCTGTATCCTTATCTTTTCTCTGGGGCAACCCAGCCGCGCAAGATCATTTTGCATATTGTTGCCCTCAACCAAAAACAAATCACCTGTCTCAAACAGTTCTTGATAGGCTACTTTGTAATATGCCTGGTTTGGCAACACTGACATGTCGGCCCCATAGAAAGTGGTGACTAGACGGATATCCATTTTCCCCTTAATCGTCAACATCCGTACGGCATTCCATCCAAAATGTGCATGGATTAAACCAATCTTCTTCTTTCCAAACAAATTCAAATATTTCAAGTCATGCAAGATTTGATGACCTGCAAAGGGTTTCAGAATCTTATCGATTACCTTTTCTGCTCCGGTCCTTTTTACTAAATTAATTGAACCTAATGGAAATAAATCAAGATTATGAATTTCCTCCGTGAACACTTCTGATCGAAATCTCTTAACTTTTCTTAGGTATTCATAGATGAAGGTCTGCGTGAGCGGTAAGTATAAGCCTACTATTTGTGCTACGTTCATGTTGTTTCTGTCAAGCATCATAGAGTTTCCCTTTTGAATTCTTTCTTCATAAGTCCATTCTTAAAAGAAGCAACATAGCGTTGCAGGAGTAATATTTGCTCTTTTGTGATTTCGATCAGTTTGTTGAATTCTTTAAAACCAACTGTCTTCAGTGTTGCTACATAGGTGAGGCCACCTGCCAATATTGATAGGACTAACATGCTGACATTGCCCAGATTAATAAGACGGCTACCAAGCAATCGAAAACCAAGGAGCAATATAGCCATAACCGTTGAACCAAAAGACGCTGGCAATAGAGATAGAAAAAAACTCCTCATCTTCAAGCCTATTAGACCATTAGCAAAATATTGACCAATACCAAGCGATAATATCGTATATGACGTCACGGCGGCAGCGACCCCATTTGTCCCGAGCCTCACTCCAATAAACACGAAGACTGCTAAGAAGACAAAGGCAACAACCCCAATTCTCAATTGCAGATCAGGCCTTCCCTTAGCAAGATAAATCGGCCCGACGGTCGTTCCAATGCTATAGAGCATCCCTGCAATGCAGAGTAGTCGTAACGTTAGTATCATCGGAATCCATTTGTCACCATAGATTGTCCTTATGAACTCAGGAGCAACCACAATAAGGCCCGCGAGCAGCGGAAACGTGATAAGCGAAATATAGGAAGTGGTTTGAAGATATGCTTTCGACAATCTTTCATTCTCATCTTGAATCTTAGAAAATGCTGGAAAGGTAACACGAGTAATAATCGTTGATAATTTTCGACGGGGTAGGTTCGCCAGACTATAAGCTAAGGTATAAAAACCAAGAGGTGTTGCGCCAAGATACCTGCCAATAGCAAAATAGTCAACGTTTTCTCGGCCATAATTAACAAAATTAAAAAGCCAGACATTGATGCCAAAACTAAATAGCTCCTTAAAAGAGGATATACTGAAGATCAACTTTGGCTTCCACTTTGACAAGTACCAAAGTAGTAGGACTTCTGTGGCAATGCTCACTAAATATCCCAAAACAAGACTCCAGACGCCAAACCCTGAAATGCTTAATGCAATAGTTGATATGCCATAGAACAAGACAGACAGAATCTCGATCATGGATATCTTTCTAAAACTCAAATTCTTGTTTAAGAGAGTCTTATGAACTACGCCCAAGGAATTGATGATAAAGCCGCTTGATATCAATATCACAATTTTTTCGAGTATTTTCCTTCTAAAAAAGGAGGCGATCAGCGGCGCAGCAATGATTGAAATCCCCCATGATAAAAACCCAACTACAACACCCGTCCAAAAAGCCGTGGAAAGATGGTTTTCTTTGATATCTTTTTTTTGAATGATCGCTGCTGCCAAACCAAGCTCATTTGTCATGCTGATCAAGCCGGTAAAAATGAGGGCCATCCCAACCGTGCCAAAATCTTTTGGCAATAAGATTCGAGCAAGAATAACAATAAATACAAATTGGAACAATTGAGTTGTAATTTGTGAAACGCCAGTCCACATAATCCCACGAACTGCACGGTCTTTTAAGCCCTGGTCTACTATTCTTGAATTCTCAGCTTTGGACATACGGAGTGCCCTCCATCCGCGCGCAGCGGCCCGCTTCCATTGGGGGCTTGACGCCTTTAACGCATATTTCAAAGCCAAACTTTTTCGAGAACATACTCCTGGTCAAAGCATCTAGGGGCTTGATCACAAGCTTGTCAAGCATTGGCCCCAGCCTCGACAGCTTGCGCATGCGGCCGATTCCGTAGGCCGGATCAAAACCTGAAACTTCAATGTCGACCAGTCCAAAGTCTCTAAAAATGGCAATTAGCTCCTTGCTTTTGAAGGACTTTTCATAACCATATTGGTAGCGATCTCCTTTGAAACGCTTATAGAGAGTATGTGGCAGGCAATACCAGTTAGGAACAGCGACAATGACCTTACCCCCTGGCTTTGCAACCCGTATCATCTCAGAGATCGCGTCGCGAAAGTCTACAAAATGTTCAACAACACCTTCATTGAAGGTCACGTCGAAGCTGCCATCTACAAATGGCATTTCAAAGATATTTCCAACCTTGAAATGACCGTTGTCGATACCTGTGCGGCTGGCAATCCTGCGAGCAAGACTAACTGCCGAAAAGGAGATATCAAGACCAATTACCTGTGACGATGGATACCTTTTGGCGATCGCAAGAGCGAAGCGACCTGTTCCCGAGCCAGCCTCTAGGATCATCTGATCGTCGCCACTTATCCAGCAACCAAAGCTATGAAGAGCTCTTCGGCCGAAAGCATCCAGAGATAAAAGGCTATCCTCGTACCGTGAAATGCGCTGCCATTGCTCTTCCCAAATTGATTCATCCACTGCCAACACCTGTTATTCCTCTCGCCTTAATAACTTTGGCGGGCACTCCAACCGCAATTGAAAAAGATGGGATATCTCTTGTGACAACTGCACCCGCTCCTATTATGGATCCTCTGCTGATTTTAATATTGGGTAAAACCACTGCGTTGCTACCGACCCAAACGTCGTCTTCTACTATGATTTTTCCAAACTCCATCGGCTGATCTTGCATGACCTTAGAGGATTCTTGAAAGCCGTGTTGGTGGGAGACACATATGACGCCTGGTCCTAACATTACATTATCTCCGATCTCAATTTCTCCAGCGCCAAAGAGTATTGAATTAGGCCCAATATAACTATCCTTTCCTATCTTTATGCTGCCTTTGAAGTTGCACCACTTTCGCCCGCCGCAGTGAAGAAGTGAATTTGCACCAATGATTGTATTTTGACCAACATTTAGTCTTTCAATCGCCCTGATTTCAACGTTGTCTTCAAAAACCATTTGGTTGTATTTACTGTATTTATAGATTGACCACTGATATTTTATTTTGCCAAGTAGTTTCCTTATGTACCAGGAGATAAACTTTGTCTTAAGCATATTGAATTGCCTTTCTAACCTTTTTATAGAGCTTATATAGCGGATTCTCCCATGCATATATGTCAAAGCTGGTTTGCACCGCTCCAAAGGACTCTTTGAATTCAATAACACCTTTTAATCCGGCGCTTGCTCCCATATCATAATATTTTAAACCCTCCTGACATGCTTCTCTTATGACTTCTTTAACTACAAGATTATTTGCGAAATAGTTCCGGTAATCGTAATCAAACGCTCGCCACGCCGAAAACATGTGATTACCATAGTAATGGTCAACGGCCCCCGCGATAACTTTTTCGCCGAGCATGGCCAATTTGAATTTCGTATTCCCCTCGCCGAGTAGTATGGAGTTCCGGCAGAATTCATACGGTCTGATCCACGTGGTTCTATCCCCCCATCTTTCACTGCCTTTCTCATATAGAGCATAAAAAGCTTTTATGTCTTCTTTGCTTTTCCCATCGACTACTTTTACCCCGCTTTTCTCGGCCCGGCGGATTTTTTTCCTTTGATAATGGCTAAAGAGCTTTTCCCATATGTAGTCAAAGTTGTTATCCAAACTAATCATATGAGTAAAGTGAGTGTGTTTTTTAAATCTATCCGGGAGACCGAGCTTCATAAATGGACTGTGATAGATATAAACACCAGCGGTGCGGCCCTTGAACAGCGTATCCATTATCATTTTTACTCTTTTGGGGCTTATTGGTTTGATACACATTAAACCTCCATAAACTCCGGTGTAACTTGAAAAATAACTATTCATCAATGATTTCAAACATGGAAATGTAATGGCTGGAAATAGCACCTCCGTACTATCATCGAATAAATACAGGTGCGCTTTTATACTACAACCGTCAAAAGATTTCGCTAGAATCTCCAACCACTTCTTGGTGTGGAAAAACGTTGGTGTGTTTGACTTTGATAGTATCTCTTGCCATTTTTCATCTGTTACATTATCAATAATTTTCACTTGGGGATCATCGTTTCCCATCAAAAGCTGTAACCATCGACCCTTTGCGGATCTCCCAATAGGTCACCATCGTTATGGTTTGAACTAGAATCAAAAGCCCTGGTACCACTGCTCTCATCAAAATGCCATAAACCGACAGTATTTGCATCAGCGGTAAACGGTGCCGTGGGAATCTGATATGTGGGATCCGAATATCTCACGCTATCAGAAATCCTTACTTCGTCAATAATGGCATCCCCAATTACTCTACCATCTGGCTCGCTATTGATCCCTAAACGTGCGGCACTCGATCTGGCACCAACATCGAGGAAAACTGCATAGCCTACTTTGAGCCCGTTGTGATAAACATTTATACTGTCATTTGCTGGATCAACAGTAGCGGCGACGTGGGCCCATGTCCGAGGCACTATCAGACCTGAGGAAGTGATTACTTGAGTGTAGTTAGTATTGTCAGGTTTTCTCACGTAGAAGAAGATCTTTCCGGTGTTATCATAGTAGAGTTCCCACGATACACTGCTACCGTCCCAGCGGCTAGCGATAACCCCTTGTGCATTCGTGAAGGCGTTTACATTGACGAAGGCTTCGACCGTGAGTGTTGCAGTGGTATTCAACGAGGAGTTGTAGGCTACCATTGTGTAGTCATCCAGAGGATCAAAAGATAGTGCAAAATTCGTTGTTATCGGGCCGCCTGTGGATATGCCAGAGTATTGTTCGTTGTTTGTGGATTCATTTCCACTACTATCAACAGCTTTAACAGTATAATAGTATGTTATCCCATTAATCAAAGTGTTATCAACCTGTGCATTTCCAGTTACATTATCGAAAGCCAGATCACCTAATGTGCCGACATGATTAGATCTGTAAATATGGGTGTGGTTAAAGTCTGAATCTGTTGGATTATTCCAACTCAAATCTAGGCTACCGCCAGTTCCGGGGTCGCTAACTGATACGCCCGTTGGAGCACCAGGGGGAACAAAATCGGGGCCGATTACTCTTTGTGGTGCACCCTTTAGGTCACCATCATTATGGTTTGGGGTTGCATCATAAGCTTTTAGGCCACTGGTTTCGTTAAAATGCCAAAGTCCGACTGTATTTGCATCTGGCTCAAATATAGATGTGGGTTCTTGACAACTGGGGCCGCTATACCTGGCAGAACTTGAGATTCTGACTTCATCAATGATTGCATCCCCAACCTGAGTCCCATCAGGTTCTGCATTAATTCCAAACCGAGCTGTACTTGCTCTTGGGCCAGCTTCTAGATATGCACTTGTGGCTCTTCTAAGACCACCAGAATATATGCTCGCCTCATCAGCGTCAGGATTTGCCACCCCGGCGACATGAAACCATGATCCGGTGGTGAGAACCCCGGACGGCGTTACCACTTGAACATGACCCGAATTGTTTGGTTTTTTGACATAGAAATATATTCTTCCGGTGTTATCATAGTACAATTCCCATGATATGTTGTTTCCATCCCAACGACTGGCTATGATTCCATGCTGGTTTGGAAATGACCTGATAAAAACAAATGCTTCGATAGTCATAGCCCCAGAAATATTTAATGTTGAGTTATAAGGAACTAGAACATAGTCATTTATGGGGTCGAAAGACAGGGCAAAATTAGTGGGGGCCAGACCACCAGTTGCTGTTCCTGGGTATTGATCATCATTTGCTGATTCGTTTCCACTACTGTCTACAGACCTCACAGTGTAGTAATATGTCAGTCCGCTTAAGACAGTTGCATCCGTTTTTGTTGCCCCATTGACGTTATCATAAATCAAATCTCCTAATAATCCTGGTATTGAAGATCTGTAGATATGGATGTGGTTAAAGTCAACATCTGTTGGATTCGTCCAATTTATGTCTAATTTGTCGCCGCTACCAGGATCGGTTACATTGACATTGGTTGGAGGCAATGGCGCAGTTAGATCAACCGGTCTAGTGAACTCTAAAGTTACATCATTCAATATGGATGAATTATTCGGGTCGCTGGTTGTAAAACTTACTTCGTATTGGATCCACCTCAAATCTGGGCTTGTTATCATTGAATCAAACGCTGCATAGTAATCGGACCAAGCGGCCGATGATAGACCTTCGCTAGTCGTGGCCGTCCTGGTTCTAAATTCTAATTCGGTTCCAGGAGGCGACGATGATGTCCATGAAATGTTTTTCCAATCAGCCGCATCATCGCCTGCGTCAAACGCCTGAGATATCAAGCTTCCCGAGGAAACGAAAGTTGTCCCATTCGAGCTTACTCTAACATCATCGAACCTGACTTCTGACCCATATGTTTCAAGGCCTATTGCTCCAACCGCGTAGCTTGCGTCATTGATATCAATGTACAAAACATTATCGTAGTACCCTTTAATATTCGAGCCATTTAGTTCCAATCTCAGTTTATGCAAATCGTTACCGATTGTTGGGATCGACATTGTTAGACCAATTTGTGTCCAAGCTGTCCAATTGGTAAACTTCACCAATTTTAATGTATTGTTAGATGGGTAAATCCATAAAGCGTAACGCGCTCCGGTTGAAGGATTTAGCCTAGCTGCTATCTGACCGCCATTTGTGCCACTGACAAATTTAGTTGAAGCTTCAATTGAATAATTGCTCCAGCTTGAGTCGCCATTATAGACATTCTTATAGCCACTCGATGTATCGTTTTGCTCCAATACATTATTGTTGATGGTCCATTGTCCAGATTTTGCTTGCCAATTATTCATGGAATAAGGATTATCGAAGTCATCCCATAGATATGGCCCACTGCCACTCAATGTCGCTAGTCTTAAACTATCGACACTGGATGTCGAATCTAGGTTAGTAATTGTGCCGGATTCAAAATCCACTTTTGTTGTCTGGACCCATTCTAATGATGCCCTCGGTGAGCCTATTTCATAATTAACCTTGATTTCTGCCGCTAACCCAGATTTGATTTTCAAGCCCTTTTTTGTTATCTCGAAATCAGAGGTTTCAATACCATCTTTGTATACTTTGATATTTGTAGGATTTTCCCCATCCCAATAGGGAATGATCAGATCAACCGCTGTGCTTGCATCCACAGCGCCGCTCACAAATGCATTGACCTCTTTGAAATCGCCATCAGTGCTATAAGTCGGATCGATTTGAACAGGATCGCGCGCTGTCCACCAGCTGTACATTTCAGTCGCATTCGTAAACCAAACATCCTGCTTTTCCTTAGCTCTCTTGATATAGGTATCCGAGAGTGGCGCATTCATGGTGTAGGGGTGACCGTAGATGTTGATCAAGGCACCGAGATCATAATAAAAATCTACGGCATTGATAATATTAGCAGCTGAAATCAGTTCCATCCGAGATCTGGCATCTGAACTTGTTGCACTGTTTGGAACCCACTCCGAAGTGGGTAATTGCAATAAATCATAGTATTTTTTTGGTGTTGTCATCGATAATGAAAAATGTGGAAATGGTCCAAAGTTTTGTTCGCCTGCGGATTTGACCCCGTTATTGACAAGTATCTGAAAGGAATCGTCTTTTATACTTCTGTATTTTGGTGCAACCCAGTTTGACGTTCTTTCACCTGTCCAAGCCTGTAGACTATCTAGAGAAGTTAAGATACTGTTGCTAGCATCAACTGGATTTTGAACATCAGGACCTTCATGAATATCACTATGACTTGATATGATAGCGCCTCTAGCTCTCGCCCAATTCAACCATGCACCATTATCTTTAATTAGTGAAGTTACCGTATAATATTGACCATGTACTCCATTGGCTACCTCAACATTGACTAGATCTCTTATATCCTTGCCAGGGTACCAATCCATATCCCACCTAATTTGAAATGCTGCTTTCTTTGGATAGGGCCAAGCTGCCACCTTAACAATTGGTATATTTTGCTTTTCGAAAGCCCACTCAATTGCCCTGCGGATGAATACATATTCAAAAGTGTCAGGAGCATAGCCTCCCCAGCCGGCGAGAGGAGCCATCTCAGCGTGGTAGATAAAGTTCCCCTTGCCGAAATCCTTTGTTGTTAGTATTGGAAAACCTTGATAACCAAATCCATAGGCTGATTTAATAGTTGCTAAAACCGTTGTTGGATCTTGGCTTGTCGGTCTAGTAACCCAAGCCTCATGGTAGGAACTTATGTTTCTAAGGTCCATGGTATCTGTGTCATAATTCATCGGCAGCGGCCAAAATATATCTTGGTTTTTTGGCAAGTGATCAACCAGGCGATGATCTACGGTTGATCTGATATTATTAACCTCGCCCCATGACCATTTGCCACCAAATGGTTTTGTGGTAGTTGGCAAACTTTCTAGGCCCATCTCAGCAGATAGTGCAAAGTTTGCGTTGTTGTTAGCATCATTTCGCCATAGACCCGCTTCTGTCCGAGTCCAAGCTGAACCGCTGCTGTAGACAAACCCCCCTGCAGTCACATATTGTTTTATTTCCTGAGCCTCAATATCAGAAATAGCCTCACTCATCAAACTAAACATGATAGGATATCTTGGTTTCCCACTATCCATCAAATCACCATTTTCAATATCAGCATCTGATACCGTCACAAATGCAGTACCATCGGATCTCAGAGCTTGTTCTAGCATACCGATAATTTGAAAATAGTAAAATGAATCATAATACCAACCTTTTTGATCTGTCTGTGACCCAGGATGTCCAGGGCTACCATTCAAGCTCTGTGTATATTCTGAAACATGAATTGCCACTACGGGTCTTGTTATCGAGGGTTGTGGGATTGCAATTGAATTCGGCAATGTTGAAAATGTCATCAGAAAGACAAAAGCAATAGAAAGCATTTTCATAAAATATTTTTTTCTAAAATATTTTTTCACGGGACTTTCTCTTCTCAACATTTTTTCTGGTCACAGAACTTGGGAATTTACAAGTGTTGTACGATTTCAGGATGATTTTTCTTACCGCGTTGACTACATCTTCAACATCATCGTCTGACAATTTTGCTGAGAGGGGCAGAGAGATCGTTCTATCTGAAACATGTTCCGCATTAGGAAAATCCCCTTTTATGTAACCATAAGTATTCTTGTAGAACGGGTGGAGGTGCAAAGAAATAAAGTGAATCCCCGTTCCAATATTCTCATAATACAACGCCTGCTGAAAGCTGTCTCGACTTATCCCAAGCTGATCGATGTTTAAAAGCAGAGTGTACAAATGTCTGGCATGTCTGGTGTTCGGCTCAGCGACAGCCGGAATCACAGCCGGTAAATCTGAAAATGCAGCGTCGTATCTTTGCCAAATTTCCTCTCGCCTTCTCAGATATTTTTCCACGCGGCTGAGCTGGTGAATGCCCAGCGCCGCTTGGATATCCATCATATTGTACTTGTAACCCGGGTAAATCACTTGATAATGTTTAAAACCTTCGTCAGAATACCTTCGCCAAGCTCCTTTGCTTAGTCCGTGGAGCGCATACCTCTCTATCTTTTCAGCCCATTCGGGATTATTTGTGGTCACCATCCCACCTTCACCGGTGACAATATTCTTTGTGACATAGAAACTAAATGCAGTCAGGTCTCCAATATTCCCAATTCTTTTACTTTTATAAATTGCTTCTACTGCATGAGCAGCGTCTTCGATGACCAAGAGATTATGTCTCTTGGCAATGTCGAGAATCACGTCCATTTCGCAAGAACGACCGGCAAAGTGGACTGGTACTATAGCTTTCGTTTTCCTGGTTATTCTTCTTTCGATTAGATTCGGGTCGATATTCATTGTGGTTTTGTCTATGTCCACAAACAATGGTTTGGCACCAACGTGAGCTATGACGTTGGCCGTGGCAGCAAAAGTCATAGGGCTCGTTATGACCTCGTCGCCTGCCTCAACCCCTGAAACAAGCATTGCTAAGTGTAAGCCGGCAGTACAAGAGTTTACTGCCATAGAATGTTGACACCCTATATATTCCTTGAACATCTCTTCAAACTTAGCTACCTTCGGGCCAGTCGAGAGCCAACCAGAACGTAGACTATCAACCACCTCTTCTATTTCCTCCTCTTCAATAAGAGGGCTTCCAAAGACCAAAAAACCATCCCTAATTGGTTTGCCGCCGTTGATTGTCAGATTCTTCCCTAATACACTGTTCTTTTCTGTGTTAACTCGAAACATCTCCTACCATCGTATGTCTTAGCTTGTGACCGATTTTTTTGGAGTTTCTAATAATCTTGCTACATAAGTTACTCATTAACGAGGTGTGGCCAAATCTATGATTCAAGTATAATTGAGCTAGCTTTAATTCCAAACCAGACATGCTTTCTGTTCGCACAACAACATTCGTATGACTATATTTCGAAATATCATCAGTTAAAATATACTTTTTTTCTTTGGCCTCTTCATAGAATCGTGTTCCTGGATAGGCAGTCATAATTGAGAAATTCACCGAATCAAACGGGCATACTCTAAGCAGTTGACAGGTGTTTCTAATAGTTTTCCAGGTTTCGCCTGGTAAGCCTATTATTATATGGGCATGAGCTTTAATGCCAGCTTCCTTCACGTCTTTTGTTGCTTCTTCAATTTGATTATATGTTGTTCCGGGTTTGCCAATCTTCTCAAAAAGTTCAGGATCGCCGGACTCTAAACCAAAATTGATCTGGGTGCAACCAGCCTCTCTCATTAACTTCAGTAAATTCATATCACCCATGAGCGATAATCTTGTTTCACAGACCCAATTGATGCTTAAACCTTTGTCAACAATTCCCTGGCATATTTTTTTGGCATGCTCTGAATTTATAGTGAAATTTTGATCGCGAAAAATAAGGTTCTTGATTCGATATTTTTTGACCAATGTCTCGATCTCAGCAACTACTTTTTTTGGCGACCGAAAACGTACCTGGCTCCCATAACCGATGGGATACGGGCAGTAGTAGCTGCATTTAAATGGGCACCCTCGGCTGCTTATGATGGGAGCAATATTCTTACCTTTGGCGAAATACTGACCCTTATATTTCTCCATAGGAAGTAAATGATAAGGGATCATTGGCAACTCATCTATGTCAACCATCAATTTATCTAGCGATGTAAATTTGATTTTACTATCAATCTTATAAGCCAGCCCTGATATAGCAGAAACATCTCTATTACTATGCAGACAACCAACCAAATGTTTAATGGTTCCTTCTGGATCGCCAATGGAAACGAAATCGACGTCGTCTGTGTCAAGAATTATTTGAGGAAATATCCTGCAAACAGTCCCAACGGTTATTATCTTTAGAGACTTAATATTCTTCTTGATTTCACCTATCAGGCTTAAATCTTCAGAAAGAGTTGGAAGATTAACTAGGATTACTAGAATCCTAGGATCAATATTCTTAATGTGTTCTATTGTGTCATCCTTGCCCCAACCCTCAGCTTGCCCATCATAGAAAAACACATCATAACCTGCTTCTTCCAAAATACCGGCAGTCCAAGCTAGAGAATGATTAAAGAATGGGTAACGACTATGGCCCCAAGTCGCTCTTCTTGCATCTGAGGCTTGGCCTAGCCCCGCAGTGAATTCCCTGTCTACATCTTTGAAGGGCGGACTTGGAGGCTGAAGAAAGAACACCTTATACATTACCTGCCCCTTCCTTCGTGCCCTTGTGCAAATAATCCACTTTCCCGCCTTTGACCGCGGGACTGATTCACTCCCGACCCGTTACATCGGATATTGCGATTTCTGATACGCATTAAACAGTAATACGCGTAAGAGACTGGATTGATTCTTTCACCTGCAAGCAGATATTTTCGGCAGATAAACGATTGCGGGGGGAATGCCTTGCACCAGAAATAGTGCAGCTTTTCGCTGGCTCTTCCGGCAAGTAGTAGATTTGGAATGAACCACCTATCGGGCAATTCTCGATGGAAGACTAAGCCTGTCTCGTGAGCAGCATTAAAACACAGAACCTTATCTGCCGGCCATAACTTTTGCCAGACTAGACGTTTAACAAAGTCTGGTTTTAGACTTTCTATCACGGCGCTGGGCACTAGCCTGCCAAAGAAAACGTTCAAATAATAGAGAGTAAAATATATCGAAGGCAAAACGCCTTCGGTTTTTGCAAGCGCGCGAAGCTTCTTCCAGTCAATGAATGAGCTTTTTATGTGCAGGGCTATGTCAATGAACCAGAGAAGGCGCCGGTAGCCATGCTTGTTAAGATGTACACAAAGATGAAGCAGTTGATACTCGGGCGACAGAATCTTGGTGGTAACGCCAGCAATTCGAGCTACATCAGCACATTGCCATATCTCATTTATGGTTTTTATACCAAGACCCAATTGCAGAGGATCAAACTGTAGTTCTAGATTGGTACCCTGGTCGTCAAGAAAGTGTAGGTGTTGAGCAACATCAAACTTAGTCAACCTGGGCAGACGGTTAGCAAAGTCACTACCGGATATCGAAAAATTGAGCTCCGAAAGCGTCTTCCCAATTATTTCCCAATCTCTTTCTTGAACTAAGAGGTCGATATCTCCATAAGGCCTTAGCAAAAAGTCTGAATATATGGTTTCAGCCAACGCTGCACCCTTAAGAACGATCACTTCAATGCCTGCTTTATTGAATGACGCAAGTAGCTTCTGCATTTGAAGTCGGAGTACTAGCGCGCGGGCTGCAAGAATGAGGTATTCGTTTTGCAACGTTTGCCTGGCCTGCTGTGGTATAAGATCTAGCAGATTGGCGTTGGTCAGCTTTTGATGGAGCAATGATGTTATCCCATGGCTTCGCGCGCCATTTAGCACCTCATTCCAGTCTAGGTACTTGTCTGCCAGCATCTCTGCCAGCCGACCGTTGCCATTATTGGCCGGATTGACACTTTCAATTAGCAGGTTGTGCGTTAAAGATAGGTTTTTCAATTCAAAAATCACAATCCTCTGTTTTCTATGAAAATAGGTATTGAGGATCAACGCGGCGGTACCAATCAAAAACGGAATATTTTTCCCTGATCATCTTCTATGTCTTTAGTTGCGTTTCTAGTATCAACAACCAGCTCACTGCTGGCAACGATTTGGGCGTAATCATATGTGCTATGATCAGAGACTATGACCGCGCAATCCCAAAGCTCCAATGAGCTTGCATTGAATGGACAAGATTGTAGTTCTTTACCATTGACTTTCAAGCAAGACACAAAAGGGTCGTTGTAATAAACGCTAGCTCCCTTGTCCTGCAGACTCTTGATTATTCTAAAAGCCGGTGATTCCCGAACATCATCAATATCTTTTTTATAAGTAACGCCTAAGATCAAAATCTTACTGCCTCTGAGCGCTTTTCCTTTGCTGTTCAACGCATCGCCAACCAGCTCCACTACATGGTATGGCATGTTTTCGTTGACTTCCCCTGAGAGCTCAATGAATCTAGTGTGAAAGTCATATTCTTTAGCCTTGGAGGCAAGATAGTATGGATCAACAGGAATACAATGGCCACCAACTCCTGGCCCGGGATTGAATCTGGTGAATCCGAAAGGTTTTGAAGAAGCAGCATCAATAACCTCCCAAACACTAATGCCCATTCGTCTGCAGAGAATTGAGAGCTCATTAACCAAGGCGATATTTACATTCCGGAAAACGTTTTCAAAGAGTTTCGTGGTTTCAGCCACCTTGGGGGAGGAGACTTGGATAACTTCATTTGCGATGCTTTCGTACAGAAGTCGAGCAATCTTTCCACATTCTTCAGTCACTCCGCCCACAATCTTCGGAGTGTTTTCAATCTGGAATTCTTTGTTGCCAGGATCTACTCTCTCCGGCGAATATGCTAAAAAGAAATCTCGTCCAACCTTCAGATTGCTTGCTTCCAAAAGTGGCAACACGACTTCTTCGGTAGTACCAGGATATGTAGTGCTTTCCAGGACTACTAATTGGCCCTTGTGAAGATATTTGCCTATTTGTTTGGTCGCATTTCTCACAAAAGAAAGATCAGGCGTTTTGCTCTCGGTGATGGGAGTAGGAACACAAATAATAACTACATCTAGAGCATCAACTATGGAAAAATCTGAACAAGCTTTAAAGCGGTCTCTTTTGAACGCCTCTGCAAGTTCCTTATCACTCACATCGCCTATATAGGACTTTTTACTAGCCAATTGCTTTATTCTCTCCAGATCAAGGTCTATGCCTTTGACCGAAAACTGCGCTTTGGCCAATGCAACAGCCAACGGTAATCCAACATATCCCAAGCCAACAACACCTACCTGAGCAGACTCGGTTTTGATTTTTTCGCTTAGACTCATACGCGGTTGTTTCTTGGCTATCTCTGTTGCAGTCTGGGTTTGTACTTTCAATTAGATCTCCCTCTCTTTACTACGAGCCCGGAGTCCCTTATTATCTTTCTCCAAAGTCGTATACGGTTTCCAAATGTATGGTTTCTCAAAATAACCTGCTTCACATTCCAATTGCCCTACCGTCTTGATGACTTTAGCCGGATTTCCAACAACAACAGCATTATCTGGAACATCTTTGACTACAACTGAACCTGCGCCAACTAAACTATTCTTGCCAATTGTGACACCTGGAAGGATCGTGCAATTTGCGCCGATTCTAGCAAGTTCTTTCACGGTAGCACCGCCCTTGCATTCTTGATATTTTGGGCATTTCATTGGATGGGGATCATCCGTGAATACCGTGCAGGGACCAATAAAAACATTGTCTTCCACAGTAACCATTTCTAAGAAGCATCCACTGTGAATTCTCACATTGTTGCCGATTCGATTTCCAAACTCGAGCACCGCGTTAGTGCCAACGCTCACGTTGTCTCCGAAAACATTGTCTTCCCTTATGCTGGCACCTTGACCGGTCTGGAAGTTTGTGCCAGCTCTTACTCCAGCATAGATTGTGGTGAAAGGCCGGATGGTGCAATTATCACCGATTATTGTTTCCAGCTCTCCTTCCGCGCGGTCCTTTGGAGGCTTACCGATGACGCAAGGAGGTTCAATGCTTGGATCAGCGCCGAAGTCTACTTTTGGATAAATTTGATTTGAGTTTTGGATCATATCTTTCTTCCTCAGAGAATGAAATGAGAACTAGAGATTCTTCACTTCGTTCAGAATGACAAACGAGAGCGGAGATTCTTCCCCTTCGACAGGCTCAGGGTCAGAATGACAAAAAAACTTCAGAATGACGGAAAACGTTAGCCGGCTGCTTTCTCTAGGTTGATGATTTCGGCTTCTACCTTGACTGACTGTCTCAGAACCTCCATCAAAACCTTTACTCTTTCTTTTCCGGAAATGGCCCCCGTAAAGATCCCTTCAAGGCCCTCAAATGGGCCTGCGATAAACTGGACTCTGTCTCCGGCCCTGAAAGGAATTATGCTTTTTTGAACAAACTTATTTCCGCCCAATTTCACTTTGATTCCTTCCAAAACAGGCTCAGGTACTGGAACAGGCTCAGTGTCATAGCTAACAATCCTTCTCACACCTGGAGTGTATTTGATCTCGACCCATCCAGGCTGAGCCAAATCAATTCGTACAAAAATATATCCGGGAAATAGGGGCTCTTCTTCATTTCTAGCCTTGTTCTTCCTGCGCTTATTCTGCACGGCAATCATGGGCAGGAAAACCTCAAAAGACTTGGATTCAAGAAGTCTATTCACGAGATTCTCGTTTTTCGGTTTTGTATTGATCACATACCATTTCTTGATTTCTTACACCCTTTCTCTAGAAATAAGACACTTATGACCGAAGACCCGGACCATTTATGAAGTATTGAGATTGCTTCGTCACTTCGTTCCTCGCAATGACCGCGAGAAATCTGTCGCAATGACAGGCTGCCAGACCATGCCCCGCAATGGCTTTTCTTTGTCATTACACTTTGACAGCTTAGTTTTGTGATCCCGCCAATTTCACAGATTCGTCTCCGTTGGTAAAAGCAATCAAATTTTCTTGCAGGCACGCGTCAGCCAATTCCAACGCTTTCACAACTTTCACACCACAATCTCCATCTGTTCTGGGTTGTTTGCCTGTCTCGATGCACTCTAGAAAATGATTGGCTTCTGCATACAAGGGCTCGTAGCTTTCCAGCCTTGGAGCAACAATATCGCCTGTACGGTAGCTCAATTGATATTCGCCGTAGGACTGAGGATCAACAAAATTGACACCATGGTCAAAGACTTTCACTTTTTCTACTCCCTCAGTATCATCGTAGAGCAACATTTTCTTGCTTCCAACAACGACAGTTCTTCTCAATTTCACAGGTGAAAGCCAACTCAGTTGAACCTCCGCCACTACCCCGGAAGGAAAACTGAGATTCACGAATGCGATGTCGGCAATGCCAGGCTTTACACACGCCTTGCCAAAAACAGAAATATCTGACGGCTCTTCTCCAAGCCAATAAAACAGGATGGAAAAATCGTGTGGGGCAAGATCCCAAATAACGCTCGCATCTCGCTGATGAAGTCCCAAGTTAACACGACTTGAGCTTATGTAGTGTATCTTCCCCAGCTCACCTGACTTGATAATCTCTCCAACTTTAATGACGGGGGGGCTATATAAAAAAGTATGGCCCACCATAAGAACGCGATCTTCTCTTTCTGCAATACTTGATAACTCCTGTGCTTTCTTGGAGCTGTGAGCCAAAGGTTTCTCAACAAACACATGTTTGCCCTTCAAAAGCGCTGCCTTTGCTAGAGAATAGTGGGTTGTAATCGGAGTAGCTAGGATAATGGCGTCGGTTTGCTCGTCATCGATAAGTGTCTGAAAGCTCTGAGAAGTTTTAAGATAAGGGTGTTTTTTTCTCAGCTTTTTTAACTGGATTTCTGATTTGTCACATACCCACCGGATAGTGCAATCTTGACACTCTAAATAGTTTCTAACCAGATTCGGTCCCCAATATCCATACCCAACGATTCCAATACCGACTTTTCCATTCTTCATCTCTACCATGCCCCTTCTCTCCTGAGTACCACAAAAACGGTTCTCCACAGTATTTTCAAATCAAGCCATAATGACCATTGGTCAATATATTCCAAGTCGAGTTCTACCATCTCATCAAATGTTCTTTGCGAACGGCCTCTTGTTTGCCATAAACCGGTCATACCGGGTAGAACAGTCAAGCGCCGTCTGTACCAATCCTTATACATTTCAACCTCATAAGTAATTGCAGGTCTGGGACCTACAAGAGACATATCTCCTCTTAAGACATTCATGAGCTGAGGTAGCTCGTCTAAACTCGTTCTGCGAAGTATTCTGCCAAACTTGGTTATTCGCTGATCTTTTGCCAACTTGAAGACTTTTTCTCTCTCGTCCGGGCTTTGCTGCAGCTCTTTCTTGCCACAAATGAGTTCCTTGATATAGTCTCTATGAATCTCGCTTGATGATTCTTGATACATTGATCTGAACTTGTAGAACTGAAACAACTTCCCGTTCAGTCCCACTCGTTTTTGACTAAAAATCACCGGGCCTGGTGAATCGAACTTGATAAGAGCAGCAATCAAAGTTAGGAGAGGAGATAGGACTGCCAATCCTGAGATGGAGACAATAAGATCAACCATACGTTTTGCCTTCGAATTTGCGGATGGATGATGTCCTGTCGCCTGGAAGGCGTGTTCTGCTTTAGTTGCATCAAGACTACCTTCCTGTGGATTTTGGCTGACCGAATGTTGGACAGGCTCCGCCATTAAAGCACTTTCTATGCTAGATTCTGAATCACTATTGGGTTCGCTCCTTGCTATTTCATCTGGCATTTTAGAGCTTTGTTGTTATGTTTTTCCGCAAACCATCTAGCGGGTTACAAACTCCATGACTTCTTTGGAAACACGCTCAATATCATCAGATGCGAGTTCCGGATACATTGGCAGCGATATGATCTCTTTCGTTACGGTTTCTGCAGTCGGGAAATCGCCTAACCTATAGTCAAGCCTTTTATACGCTGGTTGCAGATGAAGAGGCACTGCGTAGTGTATTCCCGAATCAATATTTCTCTCTTTCAACCGCTCTCCAAGAGCATCGCGGTCTTTCACTCGAATTACATATAAGTGGTAAACATGGTCATTGCCATTCGCGCTGTTGGGTGTTACAACCATGTTATTTTCAAGTAGTTGGTTATATAGCAGGCCGTTTCGCCTGCGCATTTCATTCCACTTGCTTAGATGACGCAGTTTGGTTCTTAGTATGGCCGCCTGTAATCCATGAAGGCGATTGCAGAAACCCTCCACTTCATGAATGCTCTTGTTTCGATGACCATGATGCCTTAAGAGCTTAATCTTCTCTGCTATTTCTTCGTTATCCGTAACAACAGCGCCACCATCTCCAAAAGCGCCTAGATTTTTGCTGGGGTAGAAACTAAAACATGCTGCGTCTCCAAAAGCGCCGACCTTTTTGCCGTTGTAGCCGGCTCCATGAGCCTGACAGGCATCTTCGATTATCTTGAGATTGTTGTCGCCGGCAATTTTCAAAATATCATCCATTTCCGCCGGTTGACCGTAAAGATGTACAGGTATGATTGCTTTCGTCCTTTCGGTAATCGCTTGCTCGGTTTTTGACGCATCGATGTTGTAGGTTTTTTCATCAATGTCCACAAATACAGGAACGGCTTTGCACATTGATATAGCTTCAGTGGTAGCTATGAACGTATTGGGAGCGGTGATAACTTCGTCTCCTTCTCCAACACCGCAAGCTAATAACGCTAAATGCAGAGCATCCGTCCCCGAACTTACGCCAACGCTGTATTTCACTCCGCAAAAATCAGCAAATTCCTTTTCGAAAAGTTCCACTTCCTCACCCAATGAGAAACTAGAATTGTCTATAACGCGCTGAATAGCGGCGTCAATTTCTTCTTTAATGGATTTATGCTGTTGTTTCAGATTGATAAACGGTATTCGGGTTGCGTCTCGCATTTTTTCCAAGACTCACATCCTCGTTTGCTTGCGCATGACCATCTGGGTCGGATTGCTTCCCCCCACGCCTACGGCTCGGGGTCGCAATGACATTATTATTTAGTATGTAACTAGACTTCCCTCAATCTTTGCCCGTTTCACTGCAAACCTAAAACAAAACAGGCTGATAGGGAGAATACAAATGGCAAAGATGCACAATATTATGATGTCCTTTCCTAACATAAGAAACGTATAGCCTTGCAACACCGCATGTCTCATTGCTCGCAGTGCATAGAAAAGCGGAATGAAATATGATGCCTTTTGTAGCCATGCCGGCAAAACAGTTATGGGGAAGTATGTACCTCCAAGTAGACTAGAGAATGATCCAAAGAGCCAATTTATTGGATCTCCTCTTTTAAAGACCATAATGAAGCTTGCGGATATTATTCCAATGCTGCTGAACATCAAAATAGTGAGAAATAGAATCAAAAAGGCTGCTGGAAGATTGGCCTTGCTTAGGTCCATTCCGAAGAAAAAAGCTCCAAACGCAAGATAGATGAGGACATTAAATGAAGTGAAAAGGAAATTCCATAGAGCTGAAAATGTAATAATTGCTGAAAGGCTTGTGGGTGTGACCAGCATAGTCTCCAAAGTACCATGTGATTGAGCACTACTGATCGTGGAAGAGAAAGTTCCCAGGCCGGTTCCCAAGAAGCCGGAAAAAGCAATGCCGATTAGAACATACGAAAAATAGTCGCCTCCATAGCTTGTCAAGTAAGGATTTACGGCCTTGCCAAGAAGTTTGGATACAAAGAAAAATGTTGCGACTGAGAAAAATATGCCAAGGAATTGTAGCAGGAACGAAAGCCGATAGCTTACCTGCATTTTATAATCCCTTTTCAAGAATGCCAATGCCTTTTTCAAAATCATTTTACAATTTCCCGCTATTATTTCTTTATGTTGCCGGCTGAAACCATCTGTGCTTCCTCGGTTGCATCAATATTTGCTCTTTGATCCATTTTGTCTAGGTGTTTGATGAAAGCTTCTTCCAACTTTGGCCTGCTTTTGATACAAGAGTGAATTGCTCCACCCTTGTCCAAAATATCCCTTAATAATGGAGATACAGGATCACCGCCATTGCCCGATACAAATTTCAATCTCAGGCAGCTATCCTCGACATAAGCGATGGATATATCCGCCAGATTCTTGTGATTAGCAATTTCAGCGAGCTTATCCTCCATAATATTAGCTACCTCTAATATATAATGGTCAGACGACCTAATCGTCCTCTTGAAATCATCCGTAGTACCGCAAAAAGTGATTCTGCCTTGATGCATAACAGCAATACGATCACAGAGTTCTTCTACTTCTTCCAAATGATGAGAAGCAAGAAACACCGTCCTTTTCTGCTCACCAACCAGCTTGTTTCTAATGAGCTTGCGTAAGGCGTGAGCAGTCACGGGATCCACACTTTTTGTAGGCTCATCTAGGAAGAGTATTTTGGGATTTGACAGCAGCGCCCTTCCAATCACTAGTTTCTGCTTCATTCCCGCAGAGTAGCTATAGAACATATTGTCAGCTGCATCTTCAAGGCTAATTTGATGTAAAACCTCGGTGATTCGCTTATTCGCGGTGGTCTTGGGCATGTTTTGGAGTGAAGCAAAAAACGCAAGGTTTTCTCTTCCGGTGAGTCGCCAGTAGAAACTTCGTTCTTCTCCTGCTGAAAGACCTACAGATGCCTTGACTTTTTCTTCTTCTGTTTGGACATCATGGCCATTTACCAGAGCCTTTCCTGAAGATGGGAAGAGCAGCGTGCATAATATTTTGATTAATGTGGTCTTACCGGCTCCATTTGGACCAGCCACAGCAAAAATCTCCCCCTCTTCTACTGCAAACGAAATGCGGTCAACTGCAACAATCTCATTCTTCAAGGGAGATTTACTAATGAACTTCATCAATCCCCTTGGCGGAGAGAATTTTTTTGTTAGGTTTCTTACCTCAATTGCATTCATCCAAAACTTCCTTGATTTCGGAGCCCTTACTCCCTTGTTCAATGCACTTCCAAATGAAGCCGCCGACCTTGTTCCAAGAAACCCAACACAATCTCCTCTCAATTACAGACAGACTTTGTTTTGTTCCCCGTCGGATAATCCACTTTAGAATCTTTCGCGACCACGGTGCCGGGCCTTAGGGTAACTCCTTCACAAATTCTACTGCGAGGACCAACGATACAATTAAGTCCAACTGTCACTTCTTCGCATATTTCAACATCGGAGGAAATGTAGGTTGAATCACCTATAAGCGCACCGTTTATGCGGCTATCTTTCCCTATGTATCCTCTGCCCCACACTATAGCTCTTTGAAATGTAACATCCTTATCAATGATACTATGGTCCCCGATGATTGCTGGGCCCACTAACCTTGTACCCTCTCTTATCAAGCAATCATTTCCGATAGATACGGGAGGACGCATTTGGACACTTTTATGAATTTCAGTCCTTTCACCAACCCAAATTCCGTCCTTTGGAAGGGCGCCGGCTCCAGAAGTTTTGATATTGACCCTCTTGCTCAGAATGTCGAAATTAGCTTCTCTAAAATCGCCCAAGCTTCTAACATCAAGCCAGTAACCATCATGCACAAAGCCGCAGATTTCCTCGTCGGTTTTCAGGAGTTCAGGTAATAGATCTTCTTCAAAATCAAATGGTTTTTTTTCCGGAATGTATTCAAAAATTCTTGATTCAAGAACACAAACACCGCAACTCTTGTATCCAGGCTCCTTGGCTCTTCCCAGATAGTCTTTCTGCAGCTTGTTGATCCTTACGCCGTCTTCCGCCAAATATATTTTTCTCCCTTGCGAATTCTCTTTTTTTACCAAACCTACGGTCATGGATGCTCGCTTGTCTTTATGAAAATCTATTAATTTTCCAATATCGATGTCACTCAAGATTCCACCATCTAAAACAATGAAAGCTTGATTTCCAAAAAAACCTTCAAGGCGCTTCAAATGCGCAGCATTCCCGGACAAGGCAGGCTCGTGTGAGTACCAAACGCGTAAAGCCCACCTCGAACCATCACCAAAGTAGTCCCGTATTTCCTCGGGATATTGATAGGCGCTCACCATTAGCTCATCTACTTCGTGCATTTTCAGAAGTCTGAGCATCCAATCCATCAGCGGCTTATTGGCAATTGAAAGCATGGCTTTTGGAATCTTATTCTTGAGAATCTCTAGATCACCAGGTGTATCTATTGAAAAAACTATTCCTTTCATGCCAAAACCTCTGCCGGTTGTCCGAAAACCAGTCATTCTGAGGCAACGCCGAAGAATCTAAGAATTCACATTTGCTTTGAACAGTAGATTCTTCACTTCGTTCAGAATGACAAATGTGCGATTTTCGATTTTCGGACAGCCTGCTGACCTTGATTGCACTAGGCCAAGCCTCTTTGGTTACGCGGCGCATACAAAAATAAACTCTTATGATTTTTTCCTTCAAAAAGTAACATGAAGAAGGACCCAATTTGTATGGGTCCTTCTTACTGACTTTTTGACCGGGATAATTCGTTACTTCCTGGGACAAATCCCAAGAAGCCGTTTACAGCTTCTCCAAGCAGGCTACTGCTTACCCCCTTGGAATTCTGTCACATAGAACTTCAAAGGCATCAAAAAGACCTTCATTTCTTTGCGCTCTTAATATCTCTTATCAAGTCTTCTACAGGGTCGCCTTTCAGAAAATAAGCACCCGCACCTGCTGCCTTGGCTTTGACACGGTGTTCCTCGTCATCGTAAGCTGAACAAATTACCACTTTGGCATCGGGATTGCTCTGCTTGATCGCTTTTGTGGCCTCGATTCCATCCATACCGGGCATCTTTATATCCATAACAACTATGTCGGGACGCAGAACCTGATTTTGCAGTACAGCTTCCTCTCCATTTCTACCCTGCCCAACCAGCTCAATTTCCTCCTCACAGGCAAAGAGCGAGCAAAGCTTGGTACGAGCCAGATCATTATCATCAACAACCAGCAATCTCAACGGTTTCATCAGCATCTCACTTCAACCTTCACAGATAACTTTACTGATAGAAACATAAAAAAAGCCCAACTTGAATAGGCTTTTCTTACTAGATTTTTATGGGACTGACAGTAATGAGTCTATATCCGCAGACTCATTCTGCATCAGCGCAGATGATGCCGGCTCTAACAGCCGCTAGTACCGCCTGAGACCGGCTGTTACATGCAAGCTTGCGATATACGCTCGAAATATGATTTCTTACTGTCTTCTCACTTATGAACAACTTTCTGGCAATTTGTTTGTTGCCAAAACCGGCAGCCATAAGATCCAATATGTCTTTTTCCCGAGGTGTCAATATTGAACCTTGTCTCTCAAACTCCTCGTGGTTTTTTGCGATTCGGGCAAATTCACTTAATAAACGAGGGGCGATTGTGGGAGACAGGAGAACTTCTCCTCTAACTAAAGCCCTTATGTTTTTTATCAGACTGCTAATGGATTCGGTTTTCAGAAAATAGCTGTTTGCACCTGACTTGACGGCTTCAAACAGACTCTTGTCGTCCTCGCACATGGTAAGGACGATAATTCGGGCTCCGCGGCGCTCAGATACGATTCTCTTGGTAGCTTCAATTCCATCAACAACCGGCATGCGAATGTCCATCAGAATGATGTCGGGTCGGAGCAGCTCGGCTTGCTTAATCGCATCATCACCATTTGACACTTGGCCCACCACTTCCATATCTTCGCTGCGCTCAAGCAACGCTGATAAACCTTCTCTGAATAGAATATGGTCATCGGCTATCAAAACCCTGGTCTTTGACACCCCTGAATTCACTCCTTCACAATGCTAAGTTACCTCTTTTTGTTTTGTATCAAGTTGCCTAAGTGGTACTGAGACTACCACTTTTGTACCCTGTCCAGGAGATGTTTCAATGATCAACTTTCCTCCCAGGAATCGGGCACTATCCTTCATGCTGGTCAAGCCCCTTCGCCTTAATGAATTTGACTTCGCCATCGCAGATTCCAGCACAAATCCTTTGCCGTCATCGGTTACAGAAGCTAGAACTCGATCGGATTTGAAATGCAATTCCACGTCTGCTCTCTCGGGCTTTGCATGCTTTGACAGGTTCATCAGCGCCTCTCTAATAATAGTCAGGAGGTGAATTTTTGTTTTCCCGGAGACATCGTCCTCACTTCCAAAGACATTTACATAGAATGCAAAATTACAGCATCCTTTGAGATCATCGGCGAACTCTCTCACTGCTTGCCCTAGGCCTACAGCTTCAACTCTGTCTAAATGGTTTTTGAAATAAAACTCCGTCAATTCTTGTTCGAGACCGGTAGCCATGCTACTAAGCTTTGCTATCTCCTTTTCTATTCTGGCCAAGTCCTCAAATAGGAGTTCCTCGCACATCTGAACCCCCATCAAGATAGTGGCAAGCTTGGGCAAGACAACGTCATGAAGATCATCTATCATTGACTCGGTCTCAAAAGCAACCATATCCTGCGAACAACTCCCTGGTCCTAGATCTTCATTGAGTGAGCGAAACAGACGGTTTTCCAACCGAAACCAAGAATGAGAAGCACTAGCACGCACTAACAGGTTCATTAATCTCCGAGTTTCCAGAATTCCGTTTGAGATTAGTCTTCTCAGCTCACTGAATATTTGCAGCAACATGTCGAAATTGTGGTTTCCTGTCTCTCGCTCACACTGTTCCAAGCCGGAAGCCAACTGCCGCAACAAGAGATCCAATTTCTCATAATGCCTCCAAAACGTGTCTTGAACCATAGGAACGACGCCACATCTTCCATGCTGACCGGCATCATAACGATTTGCGTTTAGAAAACTTATTCTATTTGTCTGGAATGCGTAAGAAGCATAATCTAGATCTTGCCGGAATACGAAGAGGCAAAAAAACAAGGAGTTGATCAAGAGAAGCAAAAGAGGAAATATGCCGCAGTAGAAGAAATCATTTGGTTTTGAGGCAGCTATAGCTGCAGCCCCGAAAGCAGTATAGAGCATAAACTACATCCCCTGAACGAACCCTTGATATGCTCCAACTACTGGTGGGAGAGTGCTAATCAGAAACAAACAGCTTTCTTAGGTCTTTCCTACGATATTCTACAATTCTTACATATGCCTTTTTTTGTCTTTGCAGCAGAACCTAATACCTTATAGTGAAGTCCGTTCATATTTTATTACCGTCATTTATGTTATTTATGTTAACCTTCATTAGTTTCGACATTTGCTTCAAATCTCCTTCTACTAATTTTTGAATCTCTCTTCAGCCTCAAGGGATTTGGCTTGATCACTTGCAGTCATAACTAGCAGGAAAACCTAATAACCAAAAGACGGGACATCAGCGCTCAGTACTAGCCGGACCTTCTTCACAAAGTTATTCTTTCGCTTGTATGTAACCCATTATCCTTGCAATCTCAGGATCATTTCTTGGATCCTTGGCAATAAACCAAGCAATTGCGTAAGAAAAAATCAGTTGACCTTCAAGCACCAGCTCATCTACATGGATACTATCAAGTTCATCTAGGAGACTCTGAGCTTCATCCAGGTATTTTTCATCAGTTAACTCAAGGATTTTTGTTAGGACTTCCTTTTCTCTTTTTCGGTTTTGCTGATATCCTTCATCCTTTGACTCTTGCTCGCTGAGCCATGCTTTCATTTCATCCCATTCATATGCAAATCTCTGCATGTAGGGTTTGACGTTCAACTGACCTCCAGTCAAAGGACAAAGGAGTTACTCCCGCTCGACCGATTCCCGATTCCTGCATACAAACTTCATTTTGTCGAAAGTCTCTCATGCGGGGCAAAACGTTGAGCGGCAAACGTGCATGGTTTTCCATCGCGGTCGGTCGATCTCTCCGTAGGCATAATCCAATCACACATCAAGTCCCAATTAAGATAGGACATTTCGTCCAAATATTTGTGGGACAGCGCACTGTGAGAAACTCGAGCAATATAATTAGCATACGGGTTTAGGCCAAAATTTTGCTTTCCACCGTATCAGGATTCCGGGGATCGAAAGTTTTGTCGCTATAACAGACGAGATAAATAGCTTTCTCGCCAATATTCTTAAAGGCATGACTGACGGAAGGGGGAATCTTTAGTACGACAGGCTTGTCTTCGCGTAAGATTAAGCTTTCCACCTCCATGGTTGCATTATTTATTGTAGAAACCTCACATGATCCACCCAGTATCAGGGCATATTCGGTGCGAGCCAGATGATAGTGATTTCCGCGAACCACCCCTGGTCCTAAACTTGCTACATGCACATTTTTTATCTTCCCTGAAATCAGTTGCTCGTTGCTTATCGGCTGAATCATCCAACCGCGGTCATCGGACAACACATTGAAATCCAATATCTCAAAATTCTTCATTGTCGCCTCCTGGTGCGAGAGATCGCATTTTCTACACAGCCCGAAATGCTGAAATGGGAGCTAGGAAAAATGACTTCGACGAACCAAACAATATTCCTTCTTGGAAAATGCCGGAAAACAAGGTAGTTTTAACCAAGGTGAACAAAATGAGTCGTTCCAGTCGTTCAAAGAATGCCAATTGGTTTGAGAGAATAACGGCCGTGCTTCTGATTTTCGTGCCGATTGCCGTTCTGCTCGAGTTTCTGGATGTTTCGCCGATCGTCCAATTCGCCGCTTCTTCCCTTGCCATCATTCCACTGGCCGGTCTGGTCGGAAAGGCAACCGAACAACTTGCATCGAGAGTCGGGGCGGGGCTCAGCAGCTTTCTCAATGCAAGCTTCGGAAATGCCGCGGAGCTGATAATCGGTTTCAGCGCCTTAAGGGCCGGACTGCACAACGTCGTAAAAGCCTCAATAACCGGCGCCATCATCGGCAACGTCCTTCTGATCACAGGTTTTGCCTTCTTGCTGGGAGGACTTAGAAAGGAAAAGCAGGACTTCAACCGGACGGCAGCCGGTATGGGAGCAACTCTTCTTTTGCTGAGTGCAATCGGCCTCATTGTGCCCGCCCTCTTCCACTTTGTCACCCGGGGTCACCCCCTCCTGGCCGAGCAGGAATTAAGCTTGGAGATAGCCGTAGTTCTCTTCGCTGTCTACATCCTAAGCCTGATTTTCTCCTTCGGGACCCATAAACACCTTTACATGGGAGAAGTAGATGTCGAGGTCAAGCACGAAAAACCGTGGAGTGTTCAGAAGACCGTTGGGGGCTTAATCGTCGCCACCACACTGGTTGCCGTTATTAGTGAATTTCTGGTCGGGGCCATTGAGCCGACCGCCAAGATGATAGGCATGAGCGAGGTCTTTGTAGGCGTCGTGCTTGTGGCGATAATCGGAAATGCGGTTGAGCATTTCGCGGCTATCCCTTTCGCTCTGAAAAACAAGATGGACGTCACTCTCGGCATCGCCCTCGGCGGAAGTCAGCAAATAGCCTTGTTTGTCGCCCCCGTACTTGTCTTTTCAAGCTATCTCCTGGGTAAACCGATGGATTTGATCTTCACTCTCTTTGAAGTGGCGGCCGTGGTGTTAGCGGTCTTGGTAATTAAATTCGTCGCAACCGACGGTGAATCAAACTGGATGGAAGGGGTCCTGCTGCTCGCCGTCTACCTGATCCTCGCCATCGCCTTCTATTTTCTGCCTTAGCAAACCACCTCTGCTCTTGTCACGGCGAAGCCTTCTCTGACCGCCTACCCGGCTGCCATGCCATGAGACTAGCCGGACCTCAAAGGCCTCCAGGCTGACCGAAATTGTAGTTGCCCGATTTATCAGGCGCACTGTGTTCTGCGCGATGAATCGAGCAACTACAATATGCGCCTCCGACCACTTCCTCACATGCTATTCTTGATCAACCTCCAGAGACTTGCCAACCCGGCGGACCTCTGGCGGTGCGCAGTGACACCCGGATGCAGGCTAGGCAAAAAGTTGGTTTTGGGACTGGGAAAAACCCTTGGGCTCTCTCAAGGCAGTCTCGCTTGACTCCCTCTCTTCTCTGTTTGCTCGCGCTTAAACAAGGCTTTGCCCTAGTAGACGGGGCTTATCATGCCATTTTATGATGACACGAGTAAGAAGACAGTTCCACCCTTCCGCTTCTGTCGCAGATTGACTTGCTATTTACTTCACGAACCGGGCAAGGGAGGTGAGGTTTTGGATACCCATGACCGCATGACCCGGACCACATACACATTTTTATAAGCGTATATTTTTATGAATTGAAAGGAGAAGTTAAATGAACAGGTGGAGAATTACGCTATTTGTTTCACTGCTGCTGGCAATGGCCCTCTTTCTGACGACTATCCAGGGATTTGGCGCGCAATCGAGCGCTGCCGGCGCCGCTACAGGCAAGCCGGCGCCGGAGACACTCGAGCAGATGAAGGCCAGGATTAAGGAACGCCGGGAGAAACGGGTGACACAGGAAGAGAGAGAGGCCGCGGCAGACCGGATGGCCGCAGCCCGCGCTCTCTCAGGGACAAGCGCACTTGCCACGCCTGTGCCCGCACCCGGCGAGACGCAGGACTCCGCAAAAGCTCAGGTGCAAGCACAGGCGATGGCCATGCCGGAGCCCGGCGGAACACCGGACTACTTCGGCAGTCCTAACTGGTCTTTTAGTCCTCCCCTAAGGAAATTTGTCGACACGCTCCCGGGCCTGGGAGCTGCCGGCGCAAATAACCTGGGACAGTACATCCCGGTGGCCACGCCGGATACCATCAGCTACCCGGGAACCGATTACTATGAGATCGAGGTGCGACAGTACAGTGAGCGGATGCACTCAGACATGCCTCCGACTACACTCCGGGGCTACGTGCAGGTCAATGAAGGCACCGATGCCGACGGCAAAAACACTGTGACTCCCGAATCAATTCACTATCTCGGACCGGTGATTGTCGCTCAGAAGGACAAGCCGGTCCGCATCAAGTTCACCAACAAGTTACCGACGGGAGGCGGCGGCGATCTCTTTATACCGGTTGATACCACAGTCATGGGAGCCGGTATGGGACCATTAGGCATGGACGCCGAGCCCATGAACTATACGCAGAACCGCGCCACTCTCCATCTCCATGGCGGCCGCACTCCGTGGATCAGCGACGGGACACCTCATCAGTGGATCACCCCGGCGGGCGAAAGCACGCCTTACCCCAAGGGAGTCAGTGTGAGCAACGTCCCAGACATGCCTGATCCAGGCGATGGATCTCAGACTTTCTTCTACTCTAACCAGCAGAGCGCGCGGTTCATGTTCTACCATGACCATTCCTACGGGATCACACGTCTTAACGTCTATTGCGGCGAGGCCGCTGGTTACCTGATCACGGACCCAGCAGAGAAGAACCTGGTCGATTCCGGCATCATTCCCTCTGGGCAGATACCCCTGGTCATACAGGACAAAACATTCGTGGATGCCGACACGGTCCGCACGACGGATCCTACGTGGAATTGGGGAACAGGCACGCCGGATCCTGGCACGGGCATTCGACCCCCTAAGACCGGCGACCTCTGGTATCCCCATGTCTACATGCCCGCCCAAAATCCATACGATATCTCCGGGGTCAACCCGTACGGCCGATGGCACTATGGACCCTGGTTCTGGCCGCCCACGACGGGAATCGCTCATGGGCCGGTTCCGAATCCCTACCACGATCCGGAAAACGCGCCCTGGGAACCGCCTGAGATGCCCGGAACACCCAACCCGTCAATGCCGGGGGAATCCTTTCAGGACACCCCCGTTGTCAACGGCACCGCCTTCCCGAAAATGACGCTGCAGCCAAAGGCCTACCGTTTGCGCATCCTAAACGCGGCTAATGACCGTTTCTGGAACCTGCAGCTATACAAAGCCGACTCAACTGTGACAAGCTCGGACGGCAGGACCGACACCGAAGTCAAGATGGTTCCGGCGTCCGCGACCCCGGGCTTCCCGGAGAGCTGGCCGACCGACGGAAGAGACGGCGGTGTACCGGATCCGGCCACGGTCGGTCCCAACTGGATCCAGATCGGTACCGAAGGCGGCTTCCTGCCAAAACCGGCGGTCGTGCCCAACCAGCCGATCGCCTGGAACAACGACCCGACAACTTTCAACTTCGGCAATGTCTCGGACCATGCACTTCTCCTGGGACCAGCCGAGCGGGCGGATGTCATTGTGGACTTCGCTCAATACGCCGGCCAGACCCTGATCCTATACAACGACGCCCCCGCGGCGTTCCCGGCCCGTGACCCGCGCCTCGACTACTACACCGGCGCACCGGACCTGACCGACACAGGCGGCCATTCCGGGCCGCAGCCGGGCTTCGGCCCCAACACGCGCACAATCATGCAGATCAAGATAGCGGATGCCCCTCCGGCCCCCGCGTTTGATATAGCTCCGGTGGAGACGGCATTCGCCTCGACCGGCACAACACAGGGCGTCTTCGCGTCGTCCCAGGACCCAATTATCGTGGGGCAAAGCGCCTACAACTCCACCTACAACACAACCTTCCCCACAACCTGGCCCAACTGGGGCGTATCGCGCATCCAGGACACTTCCCTGAGTTTCCGGACGGTTGCCGGCACGACAATGACGCTTCCCATGGAGCCGAAGGCCATCCAGGACGAGATGGGCGAAGCATTCGACCCTGAATATGGGCGAATGAGCGGAAAACTGGGGCTCGAACTTCCGAACACCAATGCGCAGAATCAGAACTTCGTGCTACAGAACTACACCGATCCTCCGACCGAGACCATCAAGGACTCGATGACACCAATGTCGCCCGTATCAGGCGATGGGACCCAGATCTGGAAGATCACGCACAACGGCGTCGACACACACCCCATCCACTTCCACCTTTTCGACGTGCAACTCATCAATCGGGTCGGTTGGGATGGGGCCATCAGGCTGCCTGATGCCAACGAGCTTGGCTGGAAGGATACAGTCAGGATAAGTCCACTGGAAGATACAATCGTGGCGCTGAGGCCTGTCGCTCCCAAGCAGCCCTTCGGGTGTCCCGAAAGTGTCCGTCCCTGGAACCCGGCAGAGCCAATCGGCTCGACCATGGGATTTACGAATATCGATCCGAAGACCGGCGACGCCATAGAGCCGCCCCTCACAAACCAGGTGGTCAATTTCGGATGGGAATATGTATGGCACTGTCACATCTTGAGCCATGAAGAGATGGACATGATGCGCCCGATTGTGTTCGAAGTAGAGACGGCCCTGCCGACCGCGCCGGTGCTGAGCGCCACCGGAAACCCGGGAGGCAATGTGAATCTCGCCTGGACGGATGCCACTCCGGCAAATGATCCCGCCACGCCTGGAAACCCGGCCAACGAGATCGGTTTCCGGATTGAGAGGACCACCGTCGCAGGTGATGGAACGCCTGGCGCCTACGTGAAGATAGGATCAGCCCTTGCCAACAGCACCGGCTATGTTGACTCCACAACTACTGCAGATGTTGTGTACAGCTACCGCGTCGTCGCGTACAATGCTGCAGGCGATTCAACCTCAAATGTCGTGAGCGTAGGATCGATATCGGTGCCGGCGGCACCGAGCAACCTGACGGCAACGGTCGAGAGGACCGACGGCGACACCGATTCAGTCACCCTTAACTGGACGGATAATGCCAACAACGAGGCTAATTTCACTATCCAGCGCGCTACAAATCCAGGCTTCACAGCGAACGTGACGAACGCCACAGGCCCCGCGAATGTAACCAGCTTCCAACAGACCATTGCGCACGGGAGGACCTACTACTACCGTGTCAGGGCAGTCAATGCGGCCGGTGTATCGGCATGGTCGAATGCCGTCAACGTGGCAACAGTGCCGGCGATACCAACCAACCTGCGCGTCTCATTCCGCATGAGGACTTCGATCACCCTGGCGTGGAGCAACAACTCCGCAAACGAGCAGGGATTCCAGATACAGCGCCGTACGGCCGGGGGCGACTGGGCGATCGTGGGGGCCACCGGCGCCAACGCGACGTTGTGGACTAACAGGTGGCTTGCCCCGAACACAACTTATGAATACCGCATCCGGGCCTTCAACGCGGTCGGCAACTCAGCATGGTCGCCGGCGATCAGTGTGACAACCCGGCGATAATCATGTAACCAGCAAAAAAAGCAGATAGGCCAGGGCCGCCTCTCAAATACCACGAGGCGGCCCGCCTTTTTTTCTCACTGTTCACGGTAGGAATGCCGGTTACCCGGCACCCCCCGTACAGATCCCAGCGAGCACTGCTAATGCACTGGGCTCCTGCTTTAAGTGTTAACGCGCATACGTTGCAACGGATAGGGATGACAGATAA